>Ga0065711_1028328_pt1 | contig 41935 bp, 18 predicted proteins | sample Hoacrofraction12_FD_59098 | JGI IMG/M metagenome (GOLD analysis project Ga0065711, IMG submission 59098) | Hoatzin crop microbial communities from Cojedes, Venezuela - Epithelial fraction 12 v2 (version 2) | ecosystem: Host-associated > Birds > Digestive system > Esophagus > Crop | place...
GACCCGCCTGGACAAGGTCCTCTGCAGCCTGCTGTAGATGACCCTGCTTCGGCAGGGGGGTTGGACTAGATGACCCACAGAGGTCCCTTCCAACCCCTACCATTCTGTGATTCTGTGATTGCACCTGGCCTAAGATTCATCTAATTTTCTTTATGATTTATACTTATGGGGATGAAATCAGGAGTCATTGGCAGTACTTCTTTTCCGTAGTCTGCTTTGTGCAGAGGAAACAATACTTCAGGGGAAAAATCTGCATTACTCAAGGAAAGGCAAAAAGCTGGACAGTTGCTCTGAGGAGACAAACCGCATCACCTGCTGACAAGGAGTCAGGCCAGAGGAGACCTGTGCCTGCAGGCACAGTGAGAAGGGCAGGGGGGGTTTGGGAAGGGAGCTGCTGCTTCTCTTGGTCACATTGCTTACAGGCTCTGCAAATCAAACTGGATCAACTGAACAATGGCCTGAAGTTAGGTAGTATGAAGTGAAAATATGTATATATAAAACTCTTAGCCTCATTTTGCCTTGGTCAGAACTTATAAAAAAAAAAAAATCAGTTTTACTGAAAGTTGATGTGGACTTATTCCAGGCTCTCTAAAAATTCTGTACCTCCATTTGACCCCAAACATGCATGAGACCCTGAAGCTGGCTGCCTTATCCTCCCTGTGCACCCCTACCCCACCTTTGTAAAAATATATCCACGTTTATTTAATTCACAGACCTCATGGGAAGTCTTCATTTTCCTTCCCAACTTGATCCTTCTGCACACGATGGCTCAGCATGATGCATGCTACTGGTAAACAGTAGGGACAGTTGGGGAAAGAGTCCCAAAGCTTTGCTGATGTTAGTGGAAAGCAACCATGTGCCCGCAGGGCTGTTGGAGGCGTTGGTCAGGAACGTGACTTCACGGAGTGCTGAAGGGCTTCCTAGCACGGTCTTTCCCAAGCAGAGCCTGCCCATTCAAATCCTTGCCTTTGGTGATTAAATTCAATTCAACATCACAGGAGTGGACACAATAGCCATGTAAGGAGAAACAAATATTTAAGAAAGGAGAGGGTACAAATCACAGCAATAAATCCACAGCCATATCAGTTTTGACAGTTAAAGCCAAGCTCTAAGTGAATAAGCGTTCACACAGCAGCTACTCATATGGTCCTTGGTGGCTGTGTTCGAGAATCACTCCTTCAGACAGACGCATAGATTAATGCAATTGGCCATGGTCTTTTGAGAGGAGATTCGTAGGCATGCGAAATCTCCTGGCAATGCTTTCAGAGATAGAGAAGATGAAAACGACACCGAGTGCTACTGAACAGCCTAGGCTGGCTGAATAGCCTTTCTGCTACTTGGTACCACTGCCCGCCCTCTGCACAGTGCGTAGAGAAAAGCTGGGTTAGGGTAGGGACACACAAGGATTTATCTCAAGTTTTCTAATTGACAAGAGGTACTGAGCATCTCCAGGGCCCACAGTACACCAGTGGGCAGAAGCACTTGGTACTGTCATCTCGGATCATATGTTCATTGACTGGCTTGCTGTCAGGATCGGGTTGCTCTTCTCCCCCACCCCAAAAACTCTGTTCTGAAGATTCTGTGAACTTTAGGATAATGTATCAGCAATATATTTAAAAGCACTGCTTGTAATGTTATGTCATGTAGATTATTTTTTGTCTATTTAGTCTAAACAACATATGGTCTCTTCCTATTTATTTTGCAGATTTATACCACAATCTTTAACTAGAGATGGCAAAAGACAATAAAATTGAATGGTTCTTACTGACCATAGTTGCAAACTAGCTTACTGCAGTGCAAGGCAAGGAACAGTCTCCTACTCTGGGACCTGAGCTGAAGAGCCTTTTGCATCCAGAGTAAGATTCAGACAAAATTTAAATATCTGTCAAAATTCTTAAAAAGCTCATTTTTAGTTGCCTTCAAGTCATGGGAAACTATTAACACAAGGGCATTCAAGGCTTTTTCATATTAAAATTTCCCAAGCACATCAATTTCAGCTTCAATGACTTTGTTTTACAGTATACTCTGAGCATTTTGGTGCCTGTCTGCAACTGTAGCCCCATCGTGAATGCAGGAAGCAGGAGTTATTTTGACAAGTCCTCTGATCCTGTGCGTTTGATCTAAGCCCACCCCTCAGAACAGAAATGTATGGGGTGGCCATTTCTGTTTAATACAAAGTGAAGAGTCATTGGCCCCTTTTAGAAGACATCCTACTGGGGTGGGGGGCCTTCAGCATCCTGGAGACACAGTTATTGAATAATTTGTTTAAACCAACCTTGAGATGCATCCCAAAATGCATATCTCACCCTGTATTAAGAATGTGTCCTAATTCTTAGCAGACAAAAAACAATCATAAATGCTGAATATTTTCTGAATATAAAGCTGCTGTAATAGAAGAGGGGGTGAGTATTGCCTCTTGCAAGAAAGCCTCTTGCCTGGTGGTTGGGGACTACAAGGGTTTAAGTTTATTCAGGCAGACTTTGTTCAGAAAGCTTGTTTTGAAAGGAAAGGCAACTACCTTTATTATATACTTGCCTTAATGTTTAGTGCTATAACCATCTCTATGTTTCCAGCCTTGTCCCTGGTGTACTAGGAAGTATACTTCAGCATTGCAAATACTTGTTGAATCAAACAAGTTATAAATAGCTTATGGAGGTTATAATTGGATGCTAAATGAGATTTAGGAAGATATTTAGAAAGGGGGCATATGCCAAAGGAAAACATCGTAAGAAATAAATAATAGTACTTACTATAGATTCGTGAATATTTGAGATAGGAAATACCTTTATGAACCTTACCTATTTTCCTGTGTTACTAAAAACCTGATCTCTGAAGTGTGGCACAGAATTTACGTTACTGTCCTGGAGGATTTTTTCATAGGCTGATAGATGGCACTGGGAAATGTTTCCTGATACCCGTCAGAACTATTTTCTCCTTTGTTTTTTTTGCACTGATTCTGTGGTGTGGACCAGTGAAGCCACAGGGAGCTACAAGGAGTAGTGCCAGTTCACACCAGCTGAAGAAGCAGCCCACGGTCCATTAATCCTCCTTCAGATGAATTTTACTTCTTTCTTGAATACCTCCTCAGATACTTCAGATTTTTGTGCCTTCCTGAAGCCATGGGAATCATTGTGTCCAACTGTACAATTTTAGCTCTTTATAAACTTTGCTCGATCATTTTTTCAATGTTTCCTCCTAGGAAAAGTGGTGTCAGATTTTTTTATTATTATTTTTTTGCTTACTACTGCCCATATGTCTAGACATCTTTAAAAAGAAGGGTTTTGTAATGTTTGATAGGATCCTAAATTACTGCTCTGCAGCAGAGCATCCTACAGGAATGGTGCAATATGGTACGTAGTGTTTTCTATGGGACTATATATCAACACGTAGCATAGGTGAAAAAACGCTGAAGTTGACCACGAACTGATCACTAGCTTAATCCAGACCTCATCAGATATTCTCAGTGATTTGTGCTAATGAACAAAGTTTTTATTTTCTTTGGTGATTATTCATCCCACAGAAGTTAATATTATGGTCATTTTGTGGTTAGAAAGTCATTTGCTGCTTTCTTTTTGTATCATGTTTGATGTATAGTTTAGGATTTGCCTACAAATCATGGGGACTGAATCAAAGAGTACAGTATCATTAGTCCTTCCTTTGCTCAGTGTCATATTTCACAGAATCATAGAATGGTTTGGGTTGGAAGGGACCTTAAAGATCATCCGGTTCCAACTCCCCTGCCATAAGGAGGGACATCTTCTGCTAGACCAGGTTGCTCAGAGCCCCATCCAACCTGGCCTTGAACACTGCCAGGGAGGGGGCAGCCACAGCTTCTCTGGGCAACCTCTTCCAGTGCCTCACCATCCTCATGGTGAAGAATTTCTTCCTAATCTCTAATCTAAATCTGCCCCCTTTTAGTTTAGAGCTGTTCCCCCTTGTCCTATTGGGGCTGTTTGGTTTAATTTAAAGTTTTTTTTCATTATGACACTTATGGCATGGATGAAGCATGTTTTCTGGAAATGCTTTTAGAGAATTAGGGGTTCAATGAGGTGCAGTAATATTTATACATATTTACATTATATAAACATGACATTTATTCTGTCTGGAGATAATGGATAGACAGATCCCTGAGGCTATTGCCTTTATGTCATTGGTATTCTGTATCACTAGGAATGAACTTGGCTGGCTGTCATCAAAAAACTTCACTTCTATAACAGGCAGAGAAATGTAATTGCTTTTGCAGTATTGCATGCAGTAGGCTCAAGGGCTCTCAGTGTATTTTATTACAGTTGCAGTTGACTGATAGAGATTAACCTTATGCTAATCACTGTCAATGTAAAACCTGGTATTAGATGGTACTTAGTACAAAGACTACTGATGTAATTTATTCATACAAACTTAGTAAGTAGTTTTTTTTTTAGTGGCGAAGTATCCATTTTAGAATCTGACAAATTAATATGTTAGTTTTGACCATTTGTAATATTTGTGGTGCACTTCCAGTCACCACAAGATATCCTGCTCCTGATTTTGGCCAGCACAGAGAAAATATCTTGCAAGTTGACTGCATTCAAACTCTTTAAAGCATCAACTTATTGAATTAATAATATTTTTAACACCTTTATCAGTGATTCATCAAATCTTTTAGTACTTGTCAACTGCCTTAGTTAAGTAGATGGATATTCATGCCAAAAATAATAACAAAAGAATAGGTTGTTCTGAAGGCTCATGTAAAAAAGTAAGCTAAAATGTAAATTTTTACTTTTAGTTCTGAATATTGCACATTAATCATGTCTAGTCTTATTTACAATGTAGTCTTCTGTCTCATGATTTGGGAGGATCTTACCCAGGATTTGACTAGGTTTCCATTAAAAGATCCCACTACAATATTTTCACAGTTACAGGAAAATTAGTATGTAAGTAGAGAGAAATCATATGACAGAACAACAACAGATCTCCATTTGACCTTGCATAAACATTTTCATTAACGTACTTTGGACAAACTTTGAGGACAGATTCTTTCTTCTCTGAAATCAACAGAGAATATCTCAGATGCACCTCTGGTCCCAGCATTTCCATCCCACCTCTCAACACCTCAGAACTCATTCACTGATTTGGGCAGGTACATCGCTATGTCAGTACACCTTCTGTCTGAGGGACACACGAACACGCTGGTTAGTGATCATGAAAAAAGAATCTGCTACCACCACTGGCAAAGTCCACTGGAGCTCATTTAAGTAGAGATGAGATACCAAGGACTACTTTCAACCTGTTAAAGATTTAGAGACTAGTCTTTCCTGAAGGTGATACTTGGGCACAGAAAAGCTGCTGTCATTCATATAAGTTTCTTTAAGGTTATTTTTATTTTATGAAGGCTGTCACAGCTGGAAAACAGTAGTTCGGCTAAAATGATGATACAAAACGTATTTTTTTGTCTCCTTTATTGACAATGAAAAATGCAACATGTCTCTTGCATACTTCTGCTGGGATTCTTTAACTCTTATAAAATCTTTACTGGGAGTACATCTGTAAAATGATTTCAAGATCTTGTGGAGACAATAAAATGTTTCTATTATAATGCCATTATCATATTGATAGGTGCTATATGTGGTACTACAAAGCTGAGGTATTTTCCTAATATAAAAATAATTTTAATGTCCAGCTGCAATCATTGTCAGTCTTTTATAGTATTTTAGAGTATTTTTAGTTTTAGGTTTAGTTTTTTAGTTTTAGAGTATTCTTAGTTTGCTCATAATACTTGAAGGTCTATTATTTATTCATCAGTTTCTTAAGCTGGATAGCCTCGGTATCTCAGCTTTCTGTAGCAAGGCATGTTGATTAGTGTTTTCTGGAAAGATATGACCTAAGTTAGGCTGGCGTTGGCAGAGAGGTAGGTAGCATATGTAGTGCGTTATCACTACACATTTTAGCTGTTGACAGTGACAGAAGCAAGTTGACATTAATGCATCTTGATAAGCAATACTGCTATTACCAGTGTCACTTTTATCATCAACTATGCAGAACATTGACCTAGGACTCTGATTTGATGTTATAATAAATTTGGCATGCATCAATATACATATCACATTGACTTATTCAGGATATATTCCTTGACAGTATGATTATTACATATTGCTTCAGTTAACTTGTTAGCAGTGCCTTTAACGTCTCCTTCAGAAGGCAATAATCTGTTTGTGTGCATTTTATTTTTAATAATAGAAATAGCATTTATTGGTTTGGATATGAAATGCTTATAGGTAACATTTTCTTATGAGAGGCTGTCATAAAATTACTTTCATTGCCAGCAATTCAAGATGTTGTGAACAGATTTGACGTCATTCAAGGGTTTTTGCTCTTTCAAAGCGTACAAACCCATTCTGAATGTTTCCATCAAAATCAGATGTCTGGAAAAACATACATTCTCTGTTGAAAATGGAATTGTCGTATTTCTTATGTAATGACTGATGTATCTTTAAAATGGGAAAATTATTTTATTGCAATTTATAATTATTTAGAAGTAAATTCTGAATGTGAATGGCCAGTATCAAAATAGTAGGCTGATTTAACAGGAGTGTTCTGGAAAAAACACACTGCAAACTGTATGACCCTCCAAAGTACCGGAATTTCAGAAGAATATAACTGGCATGGACTCTGAATGGATGGTTGAATCTGAGCTGTGAGGGTTTAACTTAGAATCTTAGAATCACTACAGTTGGAAAAGACCTGTAAGATCATCAAGCCCAATCATCAACCCAACAGCAGCATGCCTGCTAAACCATGCCCTGAAGTGCCACATGTACACATTTTTTGAACACTCCAGGGATGGTGACTCCACCACTTCCCTGGGCAGCCCGTTCCAATGTCAGACCACACTTTCAGTAAAGAAATTTTTCCTAATATCCAATCTAAACCTTCCCTGACACAACTTGAGGCCATTTCCTCTTGTCCTATTGCTAGTCACTTGTGAGAAGAGACCAACACCTGTCTCACTACAACCTCCTTTCAGGTAGTTGTAGGGAGCGATAAGGTCTCCCCTCAGCGTCCTCTTCTCCAGACTAAACAACCCCTGTTCCCTCAGCCGATCCTCATGAGACTTGTTCTCTAGACCCCTCACCAGCCTCATTGCCCTTCTCTGCACACGCTCCAGCACCAAAATTTCCTTCTTGTAGTGAGGGACTTGCACAAGTTCATGATGACTTACCCCTCTAAATCTCACTGGAATTCATTTGGCCGTAGATTTTGATCTTATTTCCACCACATGGGTACTATGGAAGGATAAAGTAAGTGTGGGATTTTTCTCTGGAACATAAACAGTCCAGGAGTGCAAGAAATTTGAACAGAAAAGATCTTTTGTGAGAACTGAGAAGTGCTTGCTGGGTCATTTGGGGTGGAACCACAATGGCCTTTAGTCCAGCACTGCCTTTGCAGCATTCAACTTCTGGTGCTTTGGGGTCTCTTGCAATCCCCGGGCAGCGCTGCATGCATGTTCCCTCTACAGCTTGTGGGGCCATGGTTAAAGGAAACGATGCAAGCGCCTCCCACCACGCTTCACACCATCTGGGTGGGAGCCTCTTTGGTGTGGAGCATGAGTCATTCGGTTGGTACAGAGCTGCGCTGTACTTATTAAATGAAGTGAGGTGTTACACTATGAGCTGGAGCTTTGTACAGCTGCTGGCCTGGGCTGGCTCAAGTCTTCTGAGCTCAGGAGCTTAAGCAGGGGTCACTCAGATCTATCTGCAGTAATCATGCAAGAAAGTTATCGCCCCAAAGTCGAGATAGGGAGCTGTCTCAGTGAGCCACTGGGAAAAGGCAGCCATAGAAAAGAGCCTAAACCCTGGCCCTTAAAAGCGGTAAGCGTCTGACACTGGGCCACAGGGAAGCAGCATTCTCAGCTGTGACTCTTTCCAAATTTAGGCTTCTCGACTAGATATCAGTTTCTTTCTAGAATGAGACCATAAAATCTGCCATGCTGGATCAACCAGAGTCCCGCTCAGGCTGTGGCTGATAGCGGACACCTAGAGAAAAGTCTGAGCAAGGGACAAGTATCACAGATTGAACTCGGATCTCTGCATTTGCAGGAGAATTACAATACCTTATCAGTAGGCACAGAGTATGTGAGTGAATTTCACCTAATGAAAGTCTTTCATGTTGTTCAGCTACCTGAACATTCACTGCACCAGAGTGAGGGACCTAAATTGTCCTTTTCTTTCTCATGTTCTGACAACTTAGCTGCTTCTGCATTGTCCTAAATATTAATTATTTATGTGGGTGTTTTTGTAGAATTTCTAAGTGTTTTTAAATTAATCCACCTATGCTACATCATACTAAATTAGTTTTTGTTCGTATTTTAACTTTTTGTTTTATTTTGTTCTTATTTTGGGCTTTTTTTTTCCTTGAATGATCAAATTTTCCTCAGAAATTTTTAAGAACCTTTTAATGGTTCTCAAAATATTCTTTATTCTGAACAGAATTTAGTTGAGTGTTTGAAAATATTTTGCATTTGATGGCAAGAACTGACAGCAAATTAACATTTGGTGGCTTTTTTGTGCACCCTCTTTTGCTGCTATGTGAGTAAACTGCATTCTTTGCATATTCTTCAAAAATATTGTGCGTTTATTTTATTTTAGATTTCATTTTTCAATAATGATATTGTTGTTTTATAATGGAAAAAAGTGTGCATTGAACCAGCACTGATTAGGCTTCCAGAAGGTGTGTGTTTGATAACTTGGTTAGTAGATGTTGTGTGGGTGCTGCAAAAGTGTGAGCTCAATCTGAATAGAGAAGAAACATGAAGCCTCACCACAGGGTTTATCTTGCTAATCAGTTGCTATGAGGGATACAGTGCATAAAAATTCTTACCCAGAATATACTTTCTAAGTATGTATTTGTATACTAGTTGTTTTGAAGTGGTGACAAACAGCCTAGAAAATCTGAATATATTAGAAGTGATGCAGAATTCAATGATGCTCACTAAGAAATCCTGCACAAGAGTTTTTTTGTGATGTTCCAAGCTTGTTTTACCAGATATGAGAGGTCACATGACTGCAAGTGCTTGATTTACACATTCAAATGAGTTATCCCTTGTTAGCGGAGACACAATTTCCCGCTCTCCAGGGAAGAAGTAGTGGTAGGCTACGTAAATAAACTCATTTGCTTCAAGGTCTTTTTTCTATTTTGCAGTTGCAGATGTCCAATAGCCCACAGATGGTTGGTTCACTATCTGGACCTCCTCTGACAGATCATTACCTTTTTTCATGTGCACATGCTCCAAGCTGAGTTTGGATGAGAAAAGCAACTTCTGAAGAGTGCCACTTAGATGAGGAGAGTTGAAACAAGCTGTTCATTTATAATTTGATCTTTTGATGTGATGCAGCACAATTCTTGTGGGACCGTGCCTTTAATTAGTCTTCATGGAATGAAGTATATTTTTAAGTAGGCAGGTGCAAACATATCACAGCACATTTTATTTTTGTTTTCACATGATCTCAAAAACTTCATAAAAACTGGATCAAAATCTAAATTTTTCCCAGGCAACCATTACAAACTCTAGAGTTTCATCTGAGAATGGCCTAATTTGTTTTAATAGGACAAGTATATAGTCTGCTGACATAGCCATTTGAACAACCAAATCCCAAATTCTTGACACTTCACCTCCACCCACATAGCATTCTCCGGTCTTCCATTTTACAAACACACAGACACAGACACACACTTTCTACAGAAAGCATGCCAAAAGCCTCTTAATCCTGAATGCTCTAATGAATGTTTAAGGTTCTACTAAACCAGAAGGAAAGTGTAATAAATAATAAATAGTTTGTGCTCTATGTAGCAGACAAGAAGCTCTGAAGCAGATCTGATTTTAGTTTGGTAGCAGAAATGCTCTGTATCAGCCTTTTCTGCTGTTGAATTCTGCCAGAACAGCTATGGGCTACTGCAGCCTTAAATCTTGTGTTTATCATCAGCAAGAAGCCAAACAAAAATGCCTGGCATTTACTTCACATCTATTTGTGACCATGTGCATTCCTCAAACACTTTCCTGTGGAAGAAGAATGAAGGCTGAGGACAACCCTTCAGTCCAGACCCTTCAGTCCAGACCCTGCAGCCTTCTGGCTTGTTTGCGAACTTCAGGTGCTGCAGTGGGTCTCAGCTGCTCGCTGGTGAAAGGCAGATGCCAGCGAGTGCTGCAGAACAAAACGTGCCCTCTCAAGTTGCCTATAGCTCCTTGCTCGCTCCTCAAATCCTTCACCCAAGGCCTTATCTTCACGATTTTTGTGCTGACTGCTCCCCCGAACCTGGGAGGTCACATCACCATTTTGATGTTCAATGGCCAGATTTGACGTTTCTGACTAGGAAAAAACTTTATCTGAAGGAAAATTTCAACCTTTGGCAATTTCTTTTCTGATGCTAATGGAGGAAGACATCTTTCAAAGCTTATGCTTAAAAGCACATCTGAGAAAGAGACATCTGAAAATAGCCTGATAGCTGGGGCATTCATCAGCACTGTAGGAAACCTGGAGTTCCATCTGTCCCTCAAAGAGAGGCATATTCAAAAGCGGTTCTGTCTCTCCGTCCTGGTGTTTCCATTAGTCAGCCCATCCTGGATTCAAGGAACCTTCCAGGTGAAAAGTGACTGAAAGCAAATATGTTCTGTTAAAAAATTTTGTTCAAGCAAACTGACTTTTTTATGCGAAAGAAAATACTGAAATGAAAAATTCTTGGTGCACTTCAGAACTGCAAAGAAGAGGAGATTTCCTATGTAAAATAGCAATACAGAGTCAGCCAAGGCAATACGACATGCAACAAACACAGTTTTTGACAACTTCTACTGAAGTTAAAGGCAACCTTTTAAACGAATGAAGTTTTACCAGCTATTAGTATATTCAGTAATTTCCTACAAGGATCTTTTCTGGGAAGAAGAGGAAAAATAAGCACTTGGTACAAGAGGGCTTCTGAGTCATCTCCAAAAATAACTTGTTTCATTTTCTTAACTTTCAAAGTTTTTTCTCCATGCCAATTTCTGGCCAGTTAACAAACAAGACCTAGTAGGCAGGGCAGTTGCAAAATCAGAGACTGGAGCTGTGAGACATGTACCTCATGAGGTAACTGTTTTTTTTGGTAAAACACAAGTCATCTATGACGCTTCCTTTGAAAGTCAGAGAATGGGCATTTCAGAGAAGAGGAGTGATCCTGCGGGCACATCTGCCTTGTACTTTTCTTGGGTGGCTGAGCTCTCCCATTGACCTGTAGTCTCTGCTGTAATCCAAACCTCAGCTGGATAATGCTGGCAAGTCTGAGCTCCTGATCAGTTTTTTTCCTGAAGAAACAGCCATAGTCAGTAGGAACATAAAATCTAACACCATGAAAAAGAAAAAAAATTGACAGAAATAGTACAGCAATGTCCTTTTCTTAAGACAACTTTAAAATAACCTGAAGCTTTAGTATGAAGTGTGCATAAATATAATTACATTGGATTGCCAACACATTGTTGTTAAGATGTTTTTAATGCATGACTTACAGTTTTAGGCGTTTTAAATTTTTAAAATTTTCTTCTTTTTTATTTTGAAGCTAGATATGCTTCTGTATTATGTAAACCTGTGAAGCTGTTCAGAAGACATTGATTATGAAGCTTTCAGATTGCATGATGTCTTGAGCGTACAGATTTGAGAGCTTTATTCAAAACGCTTGAGATTTCTTAATATCGTTCACAGGACTTATATAATCTCTGGGATAAAGAATCCTTGCAAGAGTTATTTGCCGAAATGTAAAAAGGACTTTTATTAAGTCCAAATCTGTATATTATCTGTAAACCTTCCAACTTCTCGAAACTTTGGGTGAAAAAGTAACACATGAGTTACAGGGTCTTTCCTATTGAATTTAAATGAAGGATGTATATTTGATGTCTGGTTTAATGATCCCTGCTCCTGGAAATTACAACTGACTAATATGTCAAACAACAAACTGATAACTGAAACACCCAAAGTTTTTTAACCTTTATATTAACCTCCTAATTTACATTATTTGAATTGCAATCTTCATTTCCACCTAAAACACATTTTTCAGGAGACAGATGAAAAATAAAAAGAAATCTCTATTGGTAGCAAAATGTGCATATATTATTTTCCAGAGCTTTAAAGCTGACTCTAACTTAGAGTTGAATCTTTTTGATGTGACATATGTTGCTAGAATTGGGAGCATGATAAGTGGTACTGCTCTATTACTAGTAATGACAGAAATAATGTTTAATTGACATCCAAGATATGTTTCTTCCATTTTAAAAGGTAAGACCAAGTTCAGAAATTGCATCCATTTTCACTCAGTCCTCAGGTAAAATTTGACTTATTTCTGGTAACTCTCAGCAAAGAATGGTCCAAAGTAATAAAAAAATCATCATTTCTTCTGAAGTCTTGCAGTACTCTCCTCAGTCCCGACATTTTAGAACATTGCAGTAAGCAAGCAACGTTCTCCTTGAATATGGCAGCTCTGCTCTTAGGAGACTGCAGGGTCATCTGCTGGTAAGGCAAAAGGAGCAAAAGTCTCTTTGAAGGGCTACAGAGTTCTGGCATCTAAAACTTATAGTTTGAAGTAGAGGGTGTGTGTCTTTAGCTAATAAAAAACATAGCACAGGATAACCTTGACTTAAGAACACTCTTACTATAATCAAAATGCTAAACTGCTAGACAGGAGGAGAGAAAGAATACATCCCTGTGGCATGTGTTAGTTATGTCACAATGCACAACTTGAGGGTTACCAGTTCTCCCTGGTGATAAAGGTAGTTTGAGGAAATATATGGAATATACTAGAATTACTGTCAGCATCAACCTTGATTGTACTGAGTTTATTTTGGGATATTATAGGAAATACAAGCTTGGAAATAATTTAAAGTGATAAAAATATTTATAAAGTCTCTGAAATTGTTGTTCTAGCAATAAACTAACTCAATTGCTTCTTTAATCTAAAGCTACGATTATTACATCCATGCCTTCCTCCAATTGCTTAGAAAGAAGATGCAACGTGAAAGTCCAAATACGTAGGAATTGAGTACTGAATCTACATTTTTTGTTACTACATGCAAAAATGTTTTCCGTTGCGTTGTCACCTGTATTCTTATACTGGGAACTTCTGAAGAAAATCTTGGTAGGAAGTAAATGACAATGTGCAGGTTTTTGCTTCTGAAATTAAGTCACATGCCCTTTTTACAATACTGTGATCCTCTTGGTTAGTTCATAGTATCTATAGAGGTAGTGTTATTTACACATTTTCAGCTGAAAGGCTGAAGTATTATTTGTAACATTGACAGTGTTTTGCTTAAATTTGGAAGACTCTTCTTTAGAAATCTGACATTAGTACATACCTGGTCATGAAGCCAAACCTAAATACACTGTGTTTTCTCACTTTTCTAGAAGTTTTAAAACTCTGCCATAACTTAAAGGTAGATTGCAAACTGGAAATGGAGAGGAGAATGACCAAGAGAAAATTAGGTGGTGAGAGATTAGTAAAGTCAACATGAAAAGAGGAAGGAAGGAATCACTGGTCAGTAGATGTGCTAATTGACACTGATGTATGAGATGGCCATCTGAATGGGATAGTCCTCGTTATGAAGAGCTGCTTGGCTGGACTCAAATGGGAGCTTTGATAGGTGCCATATTTCATCCCTAGGTACAGAAACTGGAGAGGTGAAAGTAGTCCAAATTTAAAGCTGGCACATGCTAACTACGCATGTTACCTTCACCAAAGCTAATCAAATAGTGCCATGTGGATGTAGGATATCTGAGAGTATATGCAAAGAAGTTTCAGTTACCCATGGACTGTCAGAATATTTTACTATAGACAATGTCATAGGCAGTTACGGCTACACAGAAAGTCTGAGGCAAACTATAGATTTCAGTTTGCAGTCTGCCCAAATTTGCTGGCTAAAGAAATTATGCTTGTTCTTGGTACAAAATGTACAATCTGTTGTGGAAAATCTACTCCTATTCTTTCTCCTACACTCTAAAATATCTGAGGAATGGTACATGACTGTATTTAGCTGAATGATTATGCCAGAGTGCAAAACTAAAAATAATTTTTTATTACGAGACAAAGTCAGGTTTGTAAAATGACAATTCTTCATACAAATATTTTTGTTGCAAAAAATAAAAATATAATGACAATTGAAACAAGTGACTATTCTTCCAGATAAAGTCATATGAAAACGACCCTGCCACTGTTAAATATGGAGTATTCTTGACATCTAGGAAAACTCAAGTTAAATGTTTAAAGACAGCTGCTTTTTAGTGATTAGTACAGAGAAGAAAACGAGATCCTAAGTTTATCATCCTGCCCTCCTCTGAACATGCAGACGAAGCCAACAGCCGTTCAGCTTTACCTTCTTGTTTGTTAGTAGCTGAGTGCCAGAACAATTACTCTTTGTAGCCAACATTCTTCTGGGCCCACACAGACCTACTCAGAAAATAGCTCATTAAAATGACTTCTGAAAATTCTTGCTGAGAAGGGTAAAATATGACCTCTTCTTCAGTTTTATCACACAGTCTTTTCACTGCTTTTTATGTTCATTTTTTATTTATCACCCAACTGTGCTCTACGTACTACAGACAGCAGCCTGGGGAAAGAAGCATCTGAATTATCAGCCCACTGAGTTTTATTAGCTGAGGACAGGTAAGAATGCTTGTAGACGTGCTCATATTGATTATTCATTAAATGTCTTGCACGGATGACTGTAAAGGGTGGTGTGGCTTCTGATGGGAAGCCTGTTGCTGATTAAACAGGATGAAAGAATCAATCTCTTAATGATTAAAATACCAACTGTCTCCTCCTATGGTTGGTTAAAAAGCTGAAAATTTAGTGTCTGATATTTCCAAAACAGTCTGTGTGTCCCTAATGTACCATTGATGAGAACTCCGTTCTCTTCATCATGGAAAGGGACTGAGGGATCTGGGCTAGCTAGTGTTATAAGACCTTCACTGCTGTCTGCTGGAATGGCAGCAGAAAAAAAAAATGACAGCAGATAAACTAGAAGTCCTCAGTCTGCTCATATAAGAGTGGATAAAGACTAAGGTTTTAATTTGCACTTCATGATATCTATGAGAGCAACACCTTTTTTTTCAATGTCTTTTTCTGATTGATCAATAACCTGATAAATCCAGATGCCAGATGGCTTTTTAGATCTTGAAAATCATCTCTGAGAGTACGCCACGACCAATTAGTGAGATAACACTAAAACATAAAAGATGTGTTGTTATCTGCCATTGATATGTGAATGTCAGCTGCATAGTCTTTGGAAATTTAAGCCACACAACTCTATGTGTTTCTTTTTATGCTTTGGATCCCTGCTCCAAAAATACAGCTCCTTAGCAAAACAAATGACCAGATGCAAGATGTAGCAGTTTGGAAAAGGAGGTATCTATTGAAAATGTCATGCTACAGAGACTTAAAAGAAATAAATCCAAAAGTTTTATAATAATAATGGAAGAGTCCAAACACAGGAGACCACTTGATGGAATCTGTGCTGCCAAGAGCAAATCACATCAACCTTTTCTTTCCCCTGTCAGATCAATTATTTTTAAATGATAAGTTACTTTCCAATTAAACCAAACTCGTCCAAAATGTTTTTTTATCACTCAAAACCGCTTACTTTTTACAGTTCTAAAAATGAAAGCATTTTTTAAAGGCTAACCTGAAAAAGCTATCAAAAAATTAAATGTACTTTTAACATTACTTAGCCGAGAGCAGACAGAAGTAATAAAAGAGTGAAATGAGAGGAAAAGGAAACTTCTAGGCAACCAGGAACAGTCAAAACGAATGAGGGGACAGCTGCCTGTGCGGAGCGTATGCATCTGGTACCTTCAGGATGTGCGTGAGTAACAGCATCACTCTGCTTTTTGGTGTTTTGGTGAGGGCAGGTGGAGCTGGTTGGTTGTATCTGAGGGCAGCAGGTAAGGAGAGGAGCTGTGAACCTGGGGCAGAGAGAATGGGCACATTCAAGACTGAAGTCTCTGGGTGGTGAGACAGCTCCCCTCTTTGACTTGTATCCTTTCCTGGAAAGAGGGGATGTTCTTTGCTGGAAGTGCTGCAAGTGAGAATGAATTTGAGCCTGAACCTGTAGTTCTTCAGGTCTGCGGAGAATTTTTTTAGAGTTAAGTGCTACAATACCAGGTGACCCTGGTGTAAAGGGCCATGGTTGTTCATTTCTTGGTGTCAGACTTGGATGACAGGGGTGTTCACACTCGGTGTTGAAGTGTTTTGGATAGAGTCTTACCTGGGGAAGCACAGAGAGACTGCCAGTGTGGTCGCACACGCTGAAATACTGCTAAAATACTCTTGGCTAGGAGCAGGTTTGCAGCGAAGCCCTGAGAGCACATCCTCATCAGAGTCCATGAGGGATTTCACACACAACTGTTAACGTGGAGCTGTTTAAAGCATAACTCAGCTGCGAAAGTGAGGTTGTACCTGTCCTCCTTCAGTTGTATGTAAACAGAGCAGGAAGGCCGATCTTAAAAAATGAGCAGAAACATTGCACACGTGGGAAATGCTCAACCTCATCTGCTGTGTCCAAATCACTACCGAGCCTCAAGGGTGTGGTGAAAGACCAGATACCTTGTGCAACTTACACAAGCTAGAAAAATGCACAGAGAGATGCAAAAATTTTTGGTTAATCTAAGTGAAGTATCAGCAGTCTAAGACCAGACTTATAATGTTGTTAGTTCCCTTTTCCCTGACAGGGGGTCAAGTTGGAGGAGGCACTCATCACAGCCAGTCTATTATTATTAATAGAGTGAGGCTGTTCTTATTAACAGCAGATAACTATTCACACGGTGCATTTACTTACTCATGCAGGTCTTTCATACACTCCTGCACTGACTCACAGCTACCCAGCTGGAGCCACAGCTGGGAGGGCAACCCTTTGTGCAGAAGCAGAAGGTTCTACTGCTATGCCTTTGGCTTCTAGGTGGCTGGTCAGAAAGTTATGTTATGGGCCTCTTGTTTGGTCCAACTGTTGCATCTCTTTCTCAATAACTGGGCAGTTAAAACTGTCCTAGGAAAAACTTTCTTATTTTTACCACTTCTTTTTTTCTATGCGTTGTTATGGAAGCTGCCAACATCTCCAGTTGCTTGCAGGGAGGTTTATGATGTTGATGGTGGGGCTTACTTTCCCTGCACTTTTAGCCCACTTGAAGTTATTTTCTATGTTTGCTAACAGTTCACTTGTTCTTTCTTCAATGGCCAACAAATTCCGTGTTATATCCAAATTCTATGGTGTTTGGTATTTTACATATGCTGGATACTGCTTCTTTGCTTCCTTGTTCATCCTTAATACCAGCACAAAAGCTTGCATTCCTGTAGTGAGTAGTAACTGATCGTTAATGATTTATGCGTGTAGCCCTATGGCCCCTATCCTGTACTCACACTTCCAAGGCTTCTGCTATTATCTTGTGCTTGTACTTTTGGAGGCGTCTATTAAAATCCCCTCATTTTCTTCAACAGCCTTTGAGATATGATTTCCTGATAACATGGCATGTGTTTTATTAGCACTTATATATCCTTTTTCTGGAGTCACTCAATAGTTCACTGTACAAAAATAATGGTCTGTTAGAAGACACATGCAGGGATACCTACAGACACAGATGTGATGCTGGGCAAGGCTGCTCGCAAAATGTATTCCTTGCACAATATCACTGGTGTGTTACCAAATTTGCTTTGCAAGGCGTCTTTGAAAGCAGGGCTGCTGAGGTGCTGGTCTGTGGTGGCAGCACCACATGGGCTTGATCCTCCTGCGGTGGGGAGGGCAGGGTTGGGCGTGCTCAGTGGTGTGGTGGTGGAACCTCACCACACGTGAGCCTCAGCTCCGCTGGGAGGGATCTGGTCTGGCTGAAATCTCACTGGCCCTCAACCACTCAGGCATCTCGAGAAACCAAAGGGCAAATGGCTGATAAGTGCTACTGTAAAACTGAAGTTCCTATTAGCATCATCCCACAAGTCTGATCTCTCAGCTCTGACAGATGTAAGTAGGGATTTATTTCTATTCCCAGTGCTTGATTTGAAAATTACACCTGCTTACTGATAGGTGCAGCTTTTGGGAAAAGAAAATGAGGGGAATTATGTCATACACGTTAATGAGACTGTGCTCCAAGACTGCTGTGAGGATGACAGCACCATTCTGGGACTCTCTTGCAGGGCTGAAATTGCAAGAAACTTTAACTGGAAAAAGAATAAATTCAGGTTAATTTTCAAGTTCTCACTGAATATTTGAGATGGAGTTGTTCAAAAAAGGACTGGAAAACTGGGATCTGTTGTGCCTCTCTGCTGTTTTACTAATGTGACTAAGCAGTCTGCAGCCTTTTTGTTGGGCAGAAGTACCATGGCATTGTATAAGCATACGTTATGTATGTCAGTGTGTGTGAGTGCCTCTGTGTACACACTAGTATGGATACTCTGCAGATGAACTTGCAAGTCCTATGAGCCTGTCAGGACCTAAGTTTAGGTGCAGATATTTTTATGCATCTACGGGCACTGGACTCTGTCTGAAGTCTCCCATTTCCCAGGAAGTCTTCTGGCCGCTAACATATTTAATAAGCGGTCCATAAGCATGCTAGACACCACTGGGGTTATTTTTTTTCATTTTCTTTTGCAATCAGCCTTCAAACTTTTTCAGTGTACTTTTGCCAGTCTTTGATTGCCTTCTATGGAAGGCCAGATGGCAAGCCTGGCCAAACTACAAAGAAACCTGTGCAAAACCAGCAGCAATATTTCTGGGTCATTTCTGATTGATCCACACAGTAAAATGAATGCAGGACAGACAGAAGAAAATGGTGATTACCTGCTGAGCGAGTAGCTGGAGCCAGTCTGGGTGTGGGACTGGAGGTTTGTGCATGGGTAATGGAGTAGAACAGCTGGGGGTGTTACAGCAGAGGAGTTTTTAGCTTGTAAGACGTTGGTTCCTAGGACGTTTAGGAGACTGGAGCAAATAAGGGCCTCAGGGGTATCAGTGATCCTAAAATGCAATTTTAGAGACCCAGATCACCTTAAGGTCTAACGTTTTATGATCATTTAGTCAAACTGCATTTAATTAAATCAGTTAAACATAACAGGCAAGGTATTTTACTCCCACTTTGCAAAGAAGGAAATTAAACTTTATCTTTACTTACTTTTCTCCATGCTTAACTGCATATGTGTAGACCAGTATGAAAGAGCAATTACAGTTGCATAAAGTCTGCTGGGCTGAAGAGCTAATTAAAATTATTGTTGAAAAGAAACACTTCAGCTTAATGAGCTCTTGCATTTTGAATAATAGATTACAATTTTATACTGTTACTCATTTGCTCTTTCTGGTGCTTTACACACGTTAATTTTCAAAAGATATTTGTCTGCGTGTGTGTTTTAGTGTGTGCTACTGTATTGAAAGAAGCAAAAGTAATTTGCTAAAGGTGATACAATGGGCACCTCACAGGGCTTGGGAAGTTCCTGGACCACAGCTGTCGGTGGGAATTTTGGCACAAGCTTCAGCTGGACTGTAATTTCATCCAGGACTTTTGGAGTGGATTTAGCTTTTCCCCTGAAGTTTCACAGCTATAAAGCTGGTGTTCAGATGATCATCTGCTGCTGTTTGTAAAAAGGTTTATTGATAAGCCAGAGCTCATATTACACAATAATCAGTTAATACATATTAGGTTACTGTGATAGCTACAATGAGTCAGGATATGAAGATGTACTGAAGATTCCTACATCTCATTAGCTGATCATTTCATCCGTAGTAGACTAGCCTTGTTCTCTGTCTCCAGGAGGAGACAATGTCTCCTCTGTGGTTTGAGTTTAGTCTGAATACAGGAAAGAGTTTAAGGAAATGTTACACAACCCAGGCTGTGTTTTCGGATGGCCCCTCTCCCTGGCTGTGCGAGCGGCTGTGGCTGTGCTCTCGCTCTGTGTGTTAGAGCTATATTTATCACGGAGGAATTGTGGTATGTGAATCTGAGCTATGACCAGAACTGTGCATCAGGCAGCGTGTTTCTATAGTATGATGACACACTTGTTATTTTGCTGTTATTTATGCATATATTTCCTTTTCTGTCCTTTAAACAAGTCAATACACAGCCTCAAAAGGAAGTACTTGACATTTCAAGAATGAGGTTTTCTCAGGGTGTCGTTTTATTAATGAAATGACTTACATTAGCAAATCAGTGGAAGAAGTAGTAATGTGAACCAGCATATTAAATTTCACTTTAGCAATCTGTATTCCAGAAGGAAATCCTGGGAAACAATCACTGACAATGGTACCTCAATTTAAATTACAAAATAGGCAGTATGCTGAATGCATATACAGCATGCAAGAGATTAAACAGAAGTGTTCATTTGTCTTCATAAGGTAACCGAGACAATAAAAATGTGCTCGACAAGTAAGGACTGTAGAAGCTGTGGTAATGAAAACAATAATTAATATAGTTTAAGTTACTATCCCCAAGGCAGTTGTAAATTGATGGTATTAAATATGAAACAAACCTGTTTGTAAATTGATGACATAGGAAGTCATGGAAGTCATCTAGAATAATTTTCTCCTTTTGAAGATATTTGGCAATGTATTATGCAGCAGCCTATGGCCCCAGTGGATAGTCAAAGGTTATTTATATTAAACCCTATCAGTTGTACTCCTCAAAGAATGAAGTAACATGAAAGGATGCAATTAAAAACAATCAATTATTTCATTGTGCAAAAAGTTGATTGTATAATATAAACCACAATTCATTAATATTAACTTGAATAAATGTCACATATGGTATTTTTCTTCTACGGTAACTCTGTTGATTACAGCAGCAGGGAATGTATGGAATTGAATTCCTTCTGCTGTTACTATTGGGCCTAGAGAAAGGATGATAATCTGCAAGAAAGTTTCACATACATATTTATAGATATTTGAATTTTAAGGTTATCTCACTGTTATTTACCTCTGTGTGCCAGAGTGGTTTTTAACAGATGTAATTAAATGCTGAAATCCCACCCTATTCATTTCTTTCAGTTCTTCTTTATGAGAGAAACACCATCCAGAGAGATATAGTAAATGAGATGAGCATATGGACCATATGTAATGGTTCCTTCTGCTTCACATTTTCCAATTAAAAATTAAATTTTAAAACATCAAAGTATATTTACTTGTTTTTGAAATCTGTAAAATGAAAACAGCCTCCTAAAAGATGTTTGTAAATAGGGTTTTTTTCTCTTTTGTTTTCCCCAGTAGAAACATTTGGGTTTTCTGACCACTCTTACGATATTTGCTCACTCTCTAGGTTTCTGTGATGCAGCCTATATTGCACGACTGGTTTTACCCGCTAGAAGTTGCTGTTTCCCACTCGCTATGAGTGAACCTGAGTGGAAGGCATCTCTCCACACTGCCTCATACAGTATCTGACAATTTAAAGCTTTCTGAAATTCAGTAATTCTGTTTTCTGGTTTCTACTTTATAAACTCCAGGAAAAATTAAATACACTAGGGGAATACAAGTAAGACCATGCTTTAATGGCATCTTCCACCTGAAAAATTATTCTTGCTTGCACATCTTTATGTGCCTTTTCCAGCCTTAGTTTTAGCTTGCAAGCAATTTTGATGGAGATTTCCACAATGTATTTAGGCCAAATACAGCAAGCTTTTCGTCATGTATTCTTTTATTTTTCTACCAAAGCAATAAAATTGGAAGCACGGGGTAAGACGCAGTGCACAAGCAGGTGCTGACAAGCTCTCCCCAATACTATGCAATGATCTGGAGCCTCATAACTTGCCTTTTTGTTTGTATTTCCTCATTACAAATACACAGATAAAGTATTGAGAGTTTAGCAATGCTAGCACATTTGATTGGAATTTTCTGTTAATCTGCTTGTGTGGGGGCCTACTGTTTGCACACTATTTCTTTCTCTCTTCCCATTTCTTTTGTAAGGAATATTTTATGCTCTGACACAAGAATATTCACTGATACAAACCAGCTGGTGTCAAATGTCGAACAAGAGCATGACAAAAGCGTGAGGTAGAGGGGGAGAGATGACCAAGGTAGCCAGAGTCACTAACCACATTTCCTAGTTAGAAAGAGAAGAAGAAGGCACAGCCACAGACCTGCAGGAAAGCAAAGGCCATCTCCACCTGATTTCAGTGGAGACCCAGGTGCTGTGTAAGACTGTAACGGGCAGTGTCAGTTGTACAGAAATCACTAATGCCAATGTGATGGGTACTTCTGCCTTTGTGCAGGTAATTTTGTTTCTTGAGGAGCACCTTTGGGTTCAGCAAGTGCTCAGGTGGAGGCTGTGGCCCTGGCTGCATTGTAGGGACTGATGTCTGCTCACAGCGAGTACATCCTTGAGTAGTGATGTTACTCTGCTGACTTGTGTCAGGAGCAAGAACTAAGTGTTAATGTGCCAGCTATTAATATCTTAAAATGTGTTGCTGCTTTACGAAAAACAATGATCAGACTCAGGTATCTTGGCTACTGAGAGAAGGACAGAGCTATGCTGTTTCTCCCTCACACAAAACAACATCCAGAGCTCCCAGTGTGGTGGAGCGGTTAGCAGCCACCCTTTTGCTACTGATTCAGCCCATGCATAGTGTGCTCTGGTGCTTGACCACTTGTGTGAAGTGGAGGTGGGAAAGTAGGGGACCACCTTGTCCCTGCACCCTTGTTACCTCTAGGTAGCAAGCCTGCAGTGCAATGTAATCTGCTCATGTGAGTTTGTGAATAAAAAGGTCTGATTTCAGAACGGAGATGTCTGCCATTTATTCAGATTTTTCACTTTCAAACATCAAAACACCTTACTTTTTCAGAATTAAAGGTGGACACATGAAAATTTATTCTGGGTGTCTCTGACAGAGCAGAATTCTCCTAAATTACAGAGAAAAGAGCAGTTGGCTGTGTTTGTATAAACAACCTGCCTCTGTTTTGCTCAAGCTCTCCAGGAGACAGCTGTAGGTGGAAGTAACTGAGATTTTCTTATATGTTATAAAAATTGGTAATCTGTGTCTATTGTTTTTAATGTTCCAGCCACGAGAAGACCGAGTCATGTGAATGTATTCCATAATCCCATTCTGTTCCGTAATTGCTATTTACTTATGAACCCAAATTACAAAGAAGCATAATGAGAGCCACAGCTCTCCAATTTGTTTCACTTTAAACAAGTAAGCCAAAAACAAGGGTCAAAGCAATGGTCCTTTTTTTCTCTAGGATTCAATACAGTTCAGGGTTCTGCATATTAGAATTCATTGAAAACACAATTAACTGCAATAAGCTTTAAATCAGATCATAAAACAAGGGAAAATCTATACATTCCATAGTTTTGAATAAGAAAGAAGGATTTTCTACACCAACAAGTAGTGGGAAAGTCAGCATTTCGGGTTCAGTGGTTTGGGATGTGGTTCCCTCTACTTAACTTGCTAAGGCCTTTGCAGTTCCTCTCCCTGATGTCTGGCAAAGCAACAGAGAGTTTTGCCATAGTTTGGACTTCTTTTTCCTGTCCAGTGTCTCCTGTGAAGAAGATGGAAGTGATGGGAGAGCACAGTCATAAAATTGAATGTTTAGGTGAAATTGCCTTCTCCTAGTCTCGCTTCAGTGCATTCAAGCCTTACGTGCATGGTCCTAGAGTGAATGCAACTGGGGAGGGAGAAATGAGAAGACAGATACAGAATTAGTTGGTGTGTGTGGCTGAATGGTCCAAAGAAAATGGGAGAAAATCCTTTCCTTGGATCAGAATTCATCCAAGATGCTGTTCAGAATTGGCTGCATTTGCATTAGAAAATGTAAACATGTTTTGCTTTCTTTTTGCAGAGCAAAGGTTCTTCCAATTTGTTCTGAGTTTTTAAGCAAATACTCTAGGGTCTATATTATGTCCAGATACAGTGGCATAATCACATTGTTGTTCTACTAAAGTGGAGTTAAGCAAAGAGAAAAGCAGCCTTGAAATGAAATGAATATGGTTTTCTGTTTCTGGTATGGAAAATGAAAAGAATAGCAAATTATTGAACAAATTTTCTCCTCTCTGCTGTGCAACACCATTAGAATACATAGGATGATGATGGGTATAATCAAGGCAGTATTCGGTCTGTTAAAGAAGAGCTTAATATACAATGACCTGTTAAAAAAAAAAAAAGACCAGTATGGTTAATAATAGACTCATAAGTAATGTAGATGAAGCAATTAATGTTATTTCAACTCTAACAACAATAATTTTTATTTGGACAAAGAAGTTGAACTAATTGTGTTTTTTGTAGGTCATTTTTCAAGAATCTGAAACCAAACCATTGACCTTCACATTCGTGCCATCCATTGGAAGACTTCCAACTCATTTTGAGGTTGTAGATGTCTCTAAGTTCCTTGTCACAATTCCAGATGAGCCAAAGGATCTGAGCAATCAAGAAACTACAAATAAGGTAGATTTTTTTTTGTGCTAATTTTTCTACCCTTTCAGAAGATACAGAAAATTTTGTCAGCTTTGCTAAACATCACTGAACTGAAAGTCTTTCCCTTGAACTCTTTCTTGGCTTGTGCTTCTTTTTAATACCCAAGCCTACAAGAGATGCAGAATTGTTGCACAAGAGAAGGCTGCTATCTGCTCAACAGCCCCTTTGGTCTTTGGCAGAGTTTATACTGGAAGGAAACCCTTGCCCACCTCAATACTGTCCTCTGTCACTCATGCAAGGGATATATTCTTGGCAGATGAGGGGGGATTCCTTCCTGATCTTCGGGGGAGAAAGGGTGCTGTGTGAGGTGTGTTATCACATGGGAACTGACCAAGAGTTGGTGACTGGATTCTGGTGTCCACAAATGCCAGCGCTTCGGCTTCCAGCAAAGGTGCCAAATGCTTTCATAGCTACGTAGTAACGCATCAAAGTGAAAGCTTGCTTTCTGTTTTTGAAAGCTAGTCCCCGCGATTTCCCGTGGTGGTGAAGCCAGCAGCAAAACATACCTGCTTCTCCTACCTTTAGCCAGCCCATACTGTTTGTTATTCCTTTCCTGCCTCACAACACTTAACAGCCTCTTATTTTATTCCGTGCTGCTTGAGAGCAAACTTGGAACCCTCAGATTAATATTAATGCTCATGGTGGTTCTGCACTTGTGTAACAGCTCCTTCCTTGGGACATTACCAGGGCTGCAGTTCGCGGAGCTAAAAAACTTTTCACAGGAGTTCACAGTCCTCTGACCTGAACATGCTCCAGCAGTTTCAGTGGCCTATCTGACTAAAAAAGGGGTTAGTCTGGGCAGAGAATGGACATCTCTTCAGAGATATTCACTGGAACATTATCTTCAGGATGCTTAACTCATGAGTTACATTTCTAGTCACTCACTGTTGGTTTTGCTGTAAGTAGTGCCCCAAGTAAAGCAGAATCAGCTATTCCTGACCTCTTCCTCCCTACGTTTCTCTGTAGGCAGAGAAAACTTTCCTGGCCAGTGATGCAGTACTGAGGCTTTCATAGCATTGATTACTCCCTTTTCTAAAATGTCTAGAACCTGAACGATATTTAAAAAACCCCAAGCAACATCAGATAATGAAAATTACACCTCCAAGTATTATCATACTGGTGATATCCCCCTTTTCGGTTCAATATTTTTTTAAATAGCTGAGCTCCGGCAACTTGTGAAACCGCCATTGTCATTCCTGTATTCCTCAGGCAGGATTCAAATATGAGCCTCATCTACAGACTTTCTCTTGCAGTACACAGGATTTCTGTTCTTTTACCTGATTTCTCCTTCAGGAGAAATATCATTTACCATAGCTGTTTTGATATTGAATGATTTGGTGATGTATGTGTCTTATGCCCAGCTTGGACTACTCCTGCTCTCATCCAAAGCGTACTGGAGGAGTTACATACTGGAAGTGGAAACTGCAGAAAATACGAAGAACTATTGTGGTCTGTGCTGAGAAGCTTGAAGATACAGTAAAGCTCTCTGACCTCAGATTCTTTGTCTGCTCTCTTCAGAGACTGCCCTGGCATAAAGGCCTTTGTTTCTTCATTAATATGTATAGGCTTTGTCCCAGATTTGTCTGTCAGGCTCCTCTAAGGAGCATTGTCTGCTCCCGTGGATCCTGCCATCGGGATGCCTTCCCATCGTGTCTGGTGTAGTCTGGTCTGACAGCTCATCTGGCTTGACTGCACTCTCCTTTTCGGTTCCCGCGCCAGCCCTGGCTCAGGCCGTCGTTGTGCTCAGAATCCCCTGTTGCTCTGCGAGTCGCCGGGAAGGCAGCCCCCGTAGCATAGGCTGGGACGCTGGAAGTGGGGGGCTTCCCAGGGAGCTGGTTTCTGCTGGGTGCTCGTACCCAAATTCTTCATTTGCCCTCTGCACTTTTGGTACTGCAGTGCCAGCCACTGCTACAAGCCAAAGCTACTTTGCGTTTTGGAGAATGCAAATAAAATGCAGCTGATTGGGATCTTTTTCCTTGTACCTTTTGCAGCCTGACGCAGTCTCTGATGAGCTGGCCTTAAAGAGCGGGGCCAGACAAGGCTGTGAGTCCGCCGTCCATACAGACAACACCCAAGCAGCTTTCCGGTCCCTGGGGTGTAACTCAAGCAACGCAGAAATGCAGGAGAATGACCTTTTTAAGGCTGAGTTTATCCTGATTACGGACTCCGGTGATGAAGATGAAGTAGCCGCTGCCTCGAACAATGTTCATCGGCCTTCCAATGGCTACGGTCCCATCAGCGCTCAGCTGCTGGCCACCTCCCACGTTTCCCCTGGCACCGGGGCAGGGGAACCTCCTGGCGATGGGCACGTTCCAGGTGCTGTGCTTTCCCACAGCACTGCTGATCCGCAAAAGCATCAGGTAACCTGCACTCTAAACTCTGGAGGTAACCTTTCCTTTCTAAAGCTTTCAGGACGTGGACACTGAGTCAGCCTGTAAAGCAGCTTGGCCAATTTAGGCTTTAATGAGCATTTTTGTTGGCCATCCCTGTAACATTTGGAGTCTAAGGAGTTGTTCCAACCCTTCTGACTTATTGCCTCTCCCTATGGCTCTGGTGTATAAATGGAGCAGGTAATGCAGATCTATTGTTCTTTCTTTCAAGAGCAGGTCATCACAACAGCAAGTTAATCAGGAGGTGTTAGATTGCTAGCTAGTCTAAATTGGCTAAGGTTGTTGAAATCAACGGAGCCTGTAGATCATTTGAATTATTAGCATCACACTTCCCCAGCCTGTTTTTTTCTCAGCACCCGCTGCAGCCCTTTAGGGTAGAGAAAGAAGCTGTAAAAATCCTATTATTCTGATTATTAGTTAGCACTGACTTTGCACAGGTGCAATAAACTAATGGAGTTGAAAAGTCCATTTGATGTTCAGATTTATAGGGTATTTTTATTGATTTGCTAAAATTTTAAATTGCCAATGGAAGAATTTGAAAAAGGGTATTTGAAATGTTTCATTTTCTAAATGCATCAATCCTGTTTACTGTATGATAAGTTAATATCTCTCATCTTGGCAAGAGCGCTGACAGTTTTCAAGGATGTATATGCAGTGGAAAACTCTACCTTTAGTAAAACAGCAACATCCTTCTCACATGGAATAAATTCAGACATTTCCTTTGACCTCAGCAAAGTTTCCTTTGGTTGCAAATGCCATTTTTCATTGGTAATTTAAAAAAAAAGTTGAACATGGCTACTTTTTCTCTGAAAATGAATAGGACTTTCTATCTTGTGTTGAAATACTGTGCTACTCAATTTTTCATCAAATTCAGTGTCAATTTTTGGTTGAGGAAATTGTGAAAAAGAAATCCACTCTGGTTTGGGATTTACACAATCTTGAAATATTCAGTTCTGGAGAGAAACTCACAGTGAAGTCAATGAGAATTTTACCTGAGGAAAGTGTAAAGGCATAGATAAACCTGTGTAGAGGAAGTAGCTTGTAACAGAATAATTGTCCTAGGGAAATACAAATTTACTTCAGCAAAGCTCACTATGCAGATTCTGTCGTACTTCTTCGGGTGGTTTCTTTAAAAGCTCTTACACAAATTAGGTGGATTTCTTGTAAGACTATGCAGAAAAATTCATATGGTCTAGCTTTCCTAAGCTTTTGATGACTTGGCAAGTAAACAGAGATTTGCCTGGTAAAGTAACAGAAATGCAGATTGCACAGAACAAGGAATTAAAGCCTAACTTTACCAGCTGTTCACTTGAATGTGAGGAGAGATGGTATGTAGTATGGGTAATGCATATCTCATCATTATTCTCAAGTCACACTTTTTCAAGACTGTAAGTATTTCCTCAGTCTTCCATTTCTAAATATCTCTAGCTGTCTCTACCTCGTCATAAGAAGGTGTTTTTTACAAAGCTGCTTTTCACTGGTGTTCTGATTCTTTGGCGTTTCCTTGTGCACCACTCTTTCTCGCTTACTATCTAATGAAGTATCATCAGTTCAGAAAAGAAAATTATGAAATTATTAAATAGCTGCATTCTTTATCTGTTGGTAGATTTCCTGTCTACAAAGTTTTCCATACAGGGGCTACCTTGTCAGTTCTAGGATTATAGTGACAGTATCATGTCCCACTTAAGAGTTATTGCATATAGTATTATGTTCCTTTACAAGCATAATTAGACTAAGGATATCCTGTCAGATGAGGAAAACAAGAACCAGCACTGGGGGCTATCGTGTTGTACAGAGGATCACTCTAACTGAAGCAAAGGCCTCCTACAGCTTGACTTGTACCTGACTTTGTTTAAATGAAGGAAAAAAATAGAAAAGCATTGAAAAAATGGAAGCTTCGGTTGTTCTTTGAGGCATAAAGGTCCTGACTGATGATGGGAAATGCTATGCCATATTCATATTGGAACTTTTTGGTAATACTTTACTGTGTACATCTTGTGCTTTTTTTGTAATGTTAAAGAGAGTCTGGTTACGTGCGAGAGAGGCAGACTGACTCCTGCCCTTGGGAGTGCACCCTTTCACCCTTTGGAGTGAGGACAATGTGTCTGCTCCTTTGAATGCCAGGACATTCACTCAGCTTGCAGAAAATTCTTGACTCACTGTGGTGGATCAATAGGCAGAAGACTTTTTTATCTAGTCAAAGGCACTTGGCATTCTGCTGTCCAGTGCGGGTTATCTGGTTTGGCTTTTCCAGACATATCAGTTGAGCCCTTGCCGGGTCTCAGCATCCGTGAAAGGACGGGAACGACTCTCACACGCATTGGTAAGATACACAGCTGGATAATTTTATTCCCCCGCTTCTGCCGTTATATACATTTGCCATATCTGTACACACGATTACGCTTATATCGGACAGGCTACAGACATAAATCACACGCTGTTCAGACGCCCCACATTTCCTTATGATTGGTAACTATGCACTAATGCCGATAGCAACAGACTGCCTCCACGTCCTTGAACACATCTTGTTTTGCTAACCCACACCACATGCACTTTCAGAACTTTCTCAATGGCTATTCTTGGCTGTCTTTTACCAGCAGCCTCCTAGTCGTGCTAATTCTCAACCTGCATCGACCCCAACAAGCCCTGGCAAACTCCTGCCATTGCCAGGAAGAATGCACCTTCCCTGATGGGAGAAACCTGACTGTTCTGAATGGCATCTATATTAATCGAGTCTCAGCTCTCAGGCTGATCTACTGTGCTGTTTCCAGAGATTTTACAAAGTTTTCCACAGTGTCCAGTGCTTCTTTCTGGCTTTATGGATTTCAGGTTGCAGGCTGTGCTAGGGAATTTAATTTATTTTTTCGTATCTGTAAACAAATTCTACTGAGATCAAAGCATGGTTAACTGGCTCCAAGACCAGGTCTACATCAAGCCACATCCTGTCTCAGATATGATTTTTTCCATTTGGGCTCTTCACTTGCCACACTCTTTCCCTTTTTCCATTTGACCAGCATGTAACTCAGGTCCTTGTTGCAGAAGTGACAACATTTTTTGTGCCCTTCCAAAACAATGTGATCTCACCAGAGAGATTACTCGCCCTGTGTCCAGCTTAGCTCTGACTTTCCAAACATGCTGAAGATCTCCTGGGCAAGGCTCATTACTAAGATTATGACCTCTTTGATATTTCTGGGATCATCATCTATAAAGCAACAAGATCTTTTTCAAGTTCCTTGATCCCTTTGTGCTAAGGTAACCTTGCCACCTATTTCAACTTTCTTTATACGCTTTTGAGAATTTGGGAAATGTGTATCTGAGGTACTCCTGAGAAGAAAAAAAGGCTTGCAGTTGAATCATAGAGCAAAGGGACACAAATCTACTTCTGTCACTCACTTCCTCTGCGCTAATCCAGTACAAGTACAGAAGTGTTTTAAACCAGCAGAGAAACTGAACAGAAAAAAAGGCAAAACAAATTCCATTGATCGATGGAAGTTGTTCTATCTCATATACTGGCACTGGTGAGGCTCCACCTGTAAAACCACGCTCAGTTTGGTGCCCCCTCACCCCCAAATTCAAGAGAGATGTGAAGAAGGGAATGGGGGACCAGCACACAGCTATAAAGGTGGCTAGGGCACACGTGAGCTGAGGCTTAGGAAGCTGGCTTTGTTGACTCCCACTAAGAGACAGCTGAGGAGGTATCTAGGAACAGCCCACAAGTACTTGAAGGGCAGTTACAGAGATGACAGAGCCAAACTCTTCTCTTCAGTGGCAGGCGAGACAGCAATGGCCACAAATTGAAGCCTGGGAGGTCCCAGCTGGGCATCAGAAGCAGCTTCCTCACTGGGAGGTGGTGCAGCACTGACACAGTCTGTTAGGGGCTTTAGAGACTTGAGGAGACATGGGCACAGCTGACCTGACCTGCTGGTGATGGTGAGAGCTCTGCTCTGAGTAGGAGGCTGGACTAGATAACCTTGAGAAGTCACTTCCAACCAACTTTAATATGATTCTCTGATCCTGTAAATATGAGGGTGATAACTGATGTATGTAGTTAACACTGTAATACAATCTTTTCAGAAGACTTGGGTAGTGTCTCAGTTAGCTCAGCAAATAAATATTCAGTGGTGTTAAAACTGGAAGAAGCCTACGGCAAAATGTCTTTATCATACTTGCAGAAGCCTATTTAGCATCTGCTACCATGAACATTTTCCTAGCTGCTTATTAATCTTTCTTATTAAGTTTTAACTAATTAGAAGCCATCGCACATCCTGCTGTTTCGTTATGGAGTTTCAGATTCCTTCCTCATTTTCTATTAATCTGTTGTCTTTGTAAGGGAAATTTATCTATTCTGTTCTGAAATATAGAGATGTCATTCCCCAGTTTTGTTTTGGTAGTTGATCAACTTCCAGAATTCATTATTAAATTCATCAGACTGCTTCAAATTATCAGATGTATTAACATGCTGCTTTTTAGATTGTTGAATAATTTTCTGTTTCATGGCATATTTAATAACAATTTTTCATAGTGCTTAAATATTGGTAAATTAGTCTCAATTTCCAGTATTTTATCTTATTCTTAATTAGCTTTTTCAACGAGAGTCATAATTTCTTAATCCAATAGAATACATGGTACAATGGTATCATGGACATTCATTTTTATATTCTAATATTTGGACTGCATATATCCATAGGTTTTCCACTTCAAAATGGAACACCTTAACACACATATAAAATAAGGGGAAGTTTGTGCAGTTGTAAAGGCATTCTGATTGTTGGTGTTTATTTCTATAAAGCAGAAAGGTATTTTCTAAATCAGATGGTATCTTATACGGAAAGTATATTCAGTTCACAAGGCTTGCTATTTGGTGTCGTTTAGCAGGAAGAGTTCATTTGTTTTAAGTTATATAGTCTAATAGGGTTCTGCTGTGCATATTTAGCTCATGTTTAACATTTTAGGTATAGTTTAGCCTTTTAAATCCTGTAAGTCTTGCTCTTCTGTCACAGCTTCTTCCAGCATGTGCTGTCACTTGATAATTATGTTTTGTACTTATTATTGTTTTGTGATGTTTCAATACTATATGATATAATAATAATTCCTTTTTCTTGTGGGGAAGATATTTGTATTAAAAAATAGAATTCATAAGCTGAGCCAAAGCCATGTGCAAGTCATGTATGTAGAAACTGGATATTACGATTGTCTTTTATAGAATTGCATAATCTTTTCAGGGAATCAGACAATGGATAAACAGGTGTTCTTATACGTATATGAAGTTGTAGGAAATAGAGTCAATTTCCCTGCCTCAAATTACTCAGTCAAAAGTTAGGTGATAATTTGTAGCCTTTTGGTTTTACAATTGACTTAGCTCACTATTTCACACTGATTTGTTTTATTTACATTGTGGATACCCCAGTTTTTAATTTCAGCATTATAATAACTTGGAAGATTTTGAGATAATTTCTTTCTTTAGAAGTATAAAACTGTATAAAAAAGATTGATGATATACTTGTATGCTCTAATTAGTTTTGACAAATACTAATTAGAATAGAACTAAGGAAAAAGGCACTCATGAAAGAGCTCATTACTGTTTTATTAGCGTATTGTAGAACTGTGGAGAAGGGGATAAGGACTCTTACACGCCTGCAAACTGTCAAACGCACTGCTCTGTGAATGACGAGAAAAGTGAGAAACAAACTGGATGTCGGATTTAAGTAGTTCTGAGCAAATTTCTTGTCCTGATATCACAGTGCTACAGGAAGCATTGTTTACTGAATGAGAAAATGGGTACTAGACTTGAATCTCATTTACAGAAAGGCTACTTTCCACCGAACTGGTAAAGTGAGACAGGACAATATTGTAATTTTCTCACTTTCTCTTGTGTTTGCACAATGCAAATGACATCACATGATTCTGGATACTGATGGCACAGATGTCCTGGGTTTTACCTAAAATGAAAAATACAGTAGCCTTCAACCTCATTTATGTCAACAAAACTGAGGTCTCATAAAAATAAAGTAGCACATAACTTGCCTGCACTTAGTCACCTCCCCTGAGAGCTGCATCCATCAGGCCGTATCCCCGAGTTTTAGACAGCCTCGTGTAGAACAGTACTAATGGCAACACTATATGCATGACCACAGGACTGAAATGTGGGTTGCTTAACAGTTCCACAGGTTCCACCTATATTAACATTTCTGTTTTTGTTTTTTCTCCAGTTAATTTCTACTCTTTCCACCTCTGATCATCTTTCCTCTAAACCGCCTGCTGTCCACTTAATTTCTCCAACTAATCAGAAAGTAGTGTGTGGTGCCATGGTTAACCTGAATCAAGCCTCTTCGCTGGAAGACTCTCGTAACAACTCGCAGTCAGCAACTGTGTTTTCTAAGCAAGATTCATCTCTCTACTTTCAGTCTGCTTCCCATAGTTCACACCCCTCCATGTCTAAAATCTCCTCTTCTGCATCAAATAGTTGTTACTCCACTCCTCGATTGTATGATAACCTACAAACAACAAGTCTCTATACCCCTGGCTGTGTCTGCAAAATTGGAGACTTTACCACACCCTCTGTTCTAGCAAAAAGCCCAAGTCTTTCCCCCAATCCTCCATGTTCAGCTGGAATTCAAGGATCTTCAGCTCAGGCTTCATCCCCCAGTACTTTGAAAAGATTGAATGCTTTATCTCCTGTCCCTGTACATATAATAACACATTCATTATCTCCTAGCCCTAAACCTTTGTCTCCACCCTCTATTTATGGCTCCTCTTCGACCATATGTAACATTAATGAGCCTTGCACACAAATGTCATCTAGAGGAAATTTAGTAAAGTCAGGAGTCAGATCCCCTCTGCCAACCAGACTGACCTTCTTAACTGCTATTTTGAGATCAGGTTCTTCTCAGCGGAGACCACTTTCCCCTGCTTCTTGTCCCACATTTTCTCCTAGTTCCCTTGGGTCCCCAACATTCACAACAGATCAAAAGTCCAAAACAACTCCCCCAACCCCCAAGAAATCTGTTTCAAGCCCTCCTATAAGGCCAGATTCTCCCACCAGAGAGGAATGTTGGCTTTCAGGATGGCCTCAGCATCTGCCTTTACCCTTCAAGCCTCATCCCACCTCTAGGGTGAGGTCCCTTTCTCCTAAAAAGCACCTTCCAGTCAGAACACTTTCTCCAGACTTCCGAAGTCCTCCATCATCCCCCGTCTCCTCTCATAGAAAATCAGTTGCCTCTCCAGGTTGGCAGTCTAGACTGCCTCCTCCTTGTGCCCCAGCACCTTCTTTCCTTGCACATCCTACCTCTCCTTCTCCAGAAGGGCTGCGGTGTGCTGCCTCCAGGTCACAGGCACCTCAGAAATCTCAGCGAGTACACACTTACTCACCCATCTTTACCTGCCGGTCATATCCTTTGCTTTCTTCTACCTCTCTTAGTGACGTATTCTCCCCCACCCTAGAAAAACACTCATCTCCTTCCCCAAGTCTTTTGCATTCAGATTTTAGATCTAAATCAGAGTCATCCCAAATGTCTGTTCAGGAGATAAGTGCCTTCTCTCCTACCCCTTCAAGTATCTCAAAGCAGTGGTCTCTCTCACAGCCTCATTCTACTCCACTGGTTCCACAAACTGGTAATATTAATTCCCATTCACTGCAGCTTAATTCTTCATTGGTGCATAGAAATTATCAGTCTAATTCCTCCTCTCCAAGACCTGAGCAATCTGCCACCTCACCGGTGTTAGAGTGCAGATCTCCTGCCTCAGACAAGTCACCAGGCACACTGCCGTCAAGACCCAGAGAGCTGACTTCACCACAATCTTTTTCCCTGCCTCCTGACCATGAAAACATCAAACCCAAGGTACTCTTGGTGCATGCTTATTTTCTAATAGTTCTTTGTCCCTGCAGGAAAAAACACATCTGTGTTGCACAATGCTAGTCAAATAAGTAAGCTGTGAAAAAAATGTTTAAAAAGGAACTGGTTTTGTGTTGATAGCAAAGATAACAAAGACTAAAACCTACCATATCAAATTGCTAGCGATGTGTTCTGCATTATGAGAGAAGATGCTGTAAGAATTCTTTAGCATAAAAATAAAATACTTTATTTATGAGTGGGAGGGGATACTACTGAAGATGGTTTTGTGTCCAGTGGGTCTGATATACATTTGGTGCACTTATTTTTGAAGCTCACTTAAAACATTGATGTGTCAAAATAAACCATAAAACAAGTTCTATACTCCCCGTGCTAATGTAAATCCATGTGTATCCCCACTGAAAGTAACAGAAGTATGGTGACCTTAGGTGCAGGGCTGAGCTAGGGACAGTTTAATCTGATTGATATGAACTGATTGTTCCAGTGACAGCTGACTCCCAAGCACCTCGTCCTGCCTGCTGTCCCCGCTCCCTAGGAGGCTGTACTTACGCCAGCCATTCTGCACCTCTCTGGGACCAGCCCAGAGGCACGGCTGAGCTCATCCTGGGCAGGGACATTGGGGACAAAAGCCAGAGAGGGAAGACAAGGACAGTCTCCTGATTCTCCCCTTTCTTTGGTACTTCTCTTATCTTGTTGTGCTAGACAGAGGATGAAGGGGAAAAAAAAAAGCTTCCTACAGTATGAGCTACTGCAAATATGAAAGTCTCACACCCGACGGATCAGCCACGCTCCCGCTGTTTGTCATCCACCTAAGGCGGAGAGTCCCAGCAGAGTGAAAATAAGCAATGATGGCAATTGCTGCAGGAGGGCTTGGGAACCAGTCACACTTTAAACCTAAACGTAAATCTCAAGAATGGGAAGGGGAAGGAAAGGAAAGCTGATCAAAAAACATGCAGTAGGTAGGTGAAAACAACAGGAACCATTAAGCAAAAAGGAAGAGCTGGTGGCAGAAGACCTCAGGACCAGAGAAAGCTTTCCAGCCTCTTTCTTCTTATCTTTGCAGTCCATGCTTCCTTTGTGCCTCCTCTTGCTGGTATCCGAGCTCTGCCCATCACAGAAAGGCTGTCATAGTTTATTGATTTATTTGTTCACAGCACAAAATTACAGCCTGGTCTGCCAGATCAAGTTGTGTCAGATGTGTTCCTAACAGCTTGGTCATGGCAGGGGTGACTTGAACTGCTTGGAAAATGTTAATTGAAAATGAGAGGTTTAAATCAGCACGCAGTTGCAATTGTAATGAATGGTTTGTTTAAAAACCAAACAACCCAAGAGAAACCATTGTGCCAAGCACATCTGTACAGTGTTGCTACACCCTGTCAGTAGTACTTAATGAAACAAAAAGAGAAATGAAATTGTAGAAATTCCAGAAAAAGAGCCCCTGAGACAAAACTGGAAGGCATGACTGAGCCTGCAGATTGCAAAGCAGTTGTGGTTTCTGCTAGTTAGTGCAATGAGCACTGTGAGAGTCTCTGGCTGGAAGGAAATTCTCTGCTTGTGACACAGAGCTATTGCCTGGGTTTATATTTGCAGATGTTATGACACCCTTTCTGTCCTCCCTGCTGTGCCTTTTCCTGCTAATTCTGCTTTACCGTGCAACATGGTGGCACTTTTGAAACTACCCTACCACCCCACGGAGACTGGGAGGGTGTCCATCGGCTTAACAGACTTGGACCATTAGTCTGGTGCAATTTTTAATCATGCAGACAAAGCTGGCTCCACTGGGGATGTGGAAGATCTGAAATCTCTAGATCAAGTGCAGCTGGGTGTTCAGTGCAGGAAAGGTCTCTTGTGGCTTTAAAATGTGAGGCTGAGACTTCATTTACAGGTAATAATAGTGTGCATTCAATACCCCCTTCCCTCCTGCTCTCATTTATTTTCATATCTAGTTTATGGCATAGCTCAACGAACTTTGCAGATGCGTTCATGGTACCAGGCTCTCTGATCACACTCCAGCCTCAAATCTCAGTATATTTCCAGAGAAAAAAGGAAAAGTTTGAAGAGAGACAAAATTAACATCCTAGGCAGAATTTAGGTCTCTTTAGTACCAATCAGCTGACCTTTGGAACTAGACAAAAAGCAGGTGTCTCTGAGACAGTCAGCAGCCATCTGATGACTGTTGATGCATGGAAACATTTCTGCATGTGTGAATGTGCTAAGTGAATATGAAGGGAAAAGCACAGCATGTAGAATTGCTTGACTTTGACGTGTAATTCTGTAACCTTAATGTTTCTTCGACAGTGGTTGAAACAATGATGAGACACGAATGAAACCAACACCTATTAAACCAGAATTTTGACATTAGATGTGCTTTTCAGTATTCACATCAAATTGTTTCATTAGCATGATATCAAAGCAATTACGCAAAAAGGATTCTGTAATGGAGAGCTTTTATATGTCTACACAATGCAATTCATGCAAATCAGAGTAACCTATGAACTTATTTAACTGTTTGTATCTAGAAATGTGTGTGCTTTCCCATGCTTTACATATTGACCTTTATGTTTGCCAACAATTTAAAAATATGATTGTTCTGTAAAATGACTATAAACATAAATCCACAGATCAGTGTGAAGTGTGAACTGTGGGTGACCACAGGAAATAAAAATCCTTTCCCTGGACTTTGTAGACACTTCAGTAGTGTCCTCATGGACCTAATACAGCAAAATGAACAGTAGGATGGAGTGAAGACAGATACAATTACTGATTCTACAGGAACGGATAGGAGTAAAAACTTCTGGCGGTTTGAAAACTCCTGCAGTGGTTTCGTGGGGTATCATACCTACATATTCTTTGATTTTTCCTATGTGAATATAGCACAGGAATGCATGTAGATCTGCCCAAAACAGCTGGAGAACAAACTCACTGTAGCAACATGGGGCTCAGCACAGCTGCAAAACCTACCACAAAGCAGGCAAGACTACTCATGAGAAGCTCTACACTCTCATGGTTAGTCGCTGATTTTAAGCCTTTATAGATATGTGTCTAGCACATTTTGCAATGCCCTGTGGGTGCCCAAGGTGATCAATGGAGCAAGAAAAGTAGGACATTTTCCCCCAAACTCCCCAGGCTGATATTTGCCCAAGCTTTGATACTGGAGTTGGTTTGCTTCTGAGTGGACAGTGGTGAAGGCCAGCAGACCTAGCTGTCTGTGGCTGTTTAAAAATATTGCTAAATTCCTTTGAAACAGATTATTAAATGCATTTAGACATTGAAGAATAATTTTAAGTGATGTGAACTAATGTGTCAAGCAAAATATTCATGTAGATGGGAAACTGAATTAAAGACTTTCCACTCATCTGAGACACTGTGACAGCAGCACATTGCTCACAGGTTCTGCAGTATCTGGAAGTGATAAAGCATGTTCAGGCAGTACAGAAATGTCTATGTTTTAGCAGTCCGATATGTCTTTGTTCTGTTCATATAACAGTACAACTAACTTTGAAATGGTCACAATATTCTCATCATATATGATGCTCATCTCATCACATATAAAAGCCAATGGGCTACTGAACATGTTACATTTAATTTACATGTTCAATTATATAATTTTCTTGCTTGCATATCAGTTATAAGCAAACAAGGATACATTTTGTGGAAATGTCAGTTTCAGTATTTGGAATTTTGGTCCTCCATCTTACTTCAGTGTGCAGTATTTTATGTTTTATCTGCATATAGATTTTGTATATACATAAATATATATATGAACCTATACAGGTTTATAGCAGAGTGTTGCTGTCTAAATGTTCGAAGGGTGGGATTCAACTCACATGACTTTTGACATCTGAAAGTTAGATATCCAAGCCCAACTTGGGAAATTCTATCATAGCTAATGAAAATAGTATGGTGTATTTACAGGATGATTTTATTTTACCTTTCTAGGTGCCTATTTTGGGACGAGATGAATTATCTTGTAGAAATGCCTATGACTATAAAAGGCATTAGCTTTTACTGGAGCACCTAAATGGGAGATATCAAAGTCAGAATCACTAAATTTCATATAAATTAGTAACAGCCCCCCCCAAAAAAAAGAAAAAAAGTGCATTTCCAGCATTTGCATTCATTTGCTTTCTCAAACTGTTCATTCAACATGATTATCGTGATTTTTGACTTCTTCAATGTCTGTCAGATTCCAGCTTCTGACCAAGAAATATGAGTAAAGTCAAAAGCTATTATATGTAGAAAAAATTAAAAGTCTTACCTGAATGAAAATTTTGCCCCCCTCTGCTGTCATCAAGACTTTTATTAGACATAAAGAAAAAAAGTGACAAAAGAATGACCTAAAATTCAGCATGCTGCTCAGCCTGTTATCTCATAATCACCAATATTCACTGTTGCAGACAGCAGTACATTAAAAAACCTGAACTGATTAATAAGTAACTTTATTTCTGGGTGTCTATCGCAGAAATAATCAATGAATAACTTAAAACTCTATTATCTTGTGAATTTATGATTTTTTGTTAGAATGTTGCTGAAAAGGAAACTATGTAGTGAATCCCTAACTAGTTGTTAAAAAAAAAAATCCAGCAGTCATGTGATTAAGAATTCTACCTCTTGAACTCATGTAAGTATAAAGAATCTCATAAATCATTTAAAAATTACTGAATTCAACCTCCATAACTGCAAAGAAGATGTAGAAAGTATGGTTTCTAAAGAGTTAAAAATAACTGAGAAAACTAATATATTCTAAAATATAAATTGTTTAAAAAGAATAATTTTTAAGTCTGATCTTAGAATTTTTATACCCCAAATCTGTCCATTTTATATGGTTTAGGTTGTCAGTTCTGTATGCTTGGTTAGAGTGTGAAAGTTCCTATACTTGTTTTGAAATTTTTGGCTGGTAGAGTTACTTATTCAGGAGATGAAAAGCTGTGACATGGCTTAAATGATCTATCCACTCATGCAAGTAATTCAGCATTTAACGATCCTAATCAGTCTCATTAAAGCCAATCACAGAAATCCCTCTAACTTAGTGGTCCCAGATCACATGACATAGCAGCAGCTGTTGAGGTGTATGTGCTGGCAGAAGTAGCTGTGCATCATCGTGTCAAATCAAGCAAACTTGGAAATACTCACAGCCTCTCCTGATATTCATTTAAGGATAGCAGTCAACAGAAAATGATCAAAATCACTTTAGAATTTAGAAGCTGGTACAGGTTATTCACTTCATCCTGCTTTGTTCCTAAAAGCAAATGATGTACATTACAGTCCTTTAATATCTTAACAGAAACACTAGATTTTCTTTACAAAATAGCTTTCCTAGGTAATACATAAGCATTGTATTGTTGCAAGACAATTGGAATCGTCTTTCATTCTGTCGTACCTTTCCCCTCTCTTCCCTCTCTCTCTCTCTCCCTCATCTACTCTGTTTTACTTCTCTTCCCGCTTTCTGGTTTACCCTTTTGGCAGTACAAGATCAAGACAAGCTACAAGGCATTTGCAGCAATCCCTACAAACACATTACTTATGGAACAGAAGGTTAGTGTTTGCTCAAAGGCATGGGAATTTATGTTGTGTATTTGAGACCATTTGACTTTATGCACATATTCTGACATTTCTGTGGGGAATATTGCAGAATGTAAGCTCTGGGAGCTAACTGCTCAGGATTATAATTCCAACCATTTTTCAGGGTCAATCACTTTCCACTGAAGACCAAATCCTTCACTAATCTGAATTTCTGAAAATAAATTTACTGTAAAAAAACCCGTGTCCTAAAGGAATTTCCATTTATGGCAACATCTCAAAGTCTGTTTTGTTATTAGAAAGTGTCTGGACCACTGTTATTCTTGGACCTACCAATCAGTAGATCTTGGTCAGTTAATGATTATTCAATCGCTAGGTTTATAGCAGTAAATTTAACATCCCAAGATACTCAATTTCTACCAGCTCTATTGCTAAACTGTGGGAACGGTCCTGACCATTACACTGGTCTCTGTTAACTATCATTCTCGTAAACAAATTCCCTGCACGATTCAACAGTTAGCACAGGCCAGGGGTCTGTTCCCAGTGCATTGTCTGGGATAACAACCCTTTTCTGTGGGGTAGGATGAAGATCCAAAGAAGAGCCTTTAGTGCATTTATTTACTACTAAAGACACTGCCAACAAAGGCTGGGTTGTACAGTACTTCTTTAGATAATGCCTTTTTGGAAGTCAATTGAAAATTAAAATTTTGTGTGAAGGGTTCAAAGTACCCACCAATATATATTTTAATAAAATATTTCCCAAATTAGTTTTGCACAAAATAATAGCCCACTAAGTTTAACAAAAATTTTCTATGATGAGCAATGAGCTAAGTGTCTTATATATTCAAAGACATGCTTAATCTTTCTGACATCCAGTTTCTAGCTTTATCAGAAAAATCTTTCTGTGGACCTAGTTCAAGAATTCAGCCTCTGATTAATTTCTTTAAGGTTAAGCATACCTACCTACATATTTAAATATGTATTTACATACACAGCTTGGTTGATTTCACTAGGAATTTGCAGGGCCTAAAGACATTGGAAAGGGTAAAATTTACTGTGTTATAATTTTGAAGATGACAATTTTGTCCTGGAAATATTACTGACTGTGGTCTAGTAGTTATCAGTTAACTGCTATAAATAATATATTTTTTTTTTCCCAAAAAGGGACATTCCTTTTTTTTCCAATGTTCTTTTAATTATTTGCATAAAATCTGATCCTTCCCTTCCTTAAAGCTTGAGTGCAATAACGAAGGCTATGTATATGATAGCATTCAGTGTGGTCCAATAGAAATGATTCTGTAGAGGAAAATAGCTGATGCAGGGGATCCTACACCCCTACGGAATGTATTTTGGGAGGGTTTTGTTTTGGCAGAGTGCCTGTTAGTGACTGGAAGCATTTGGTGGACTCCTGAGGTGCTATTTCAGGGTTGACTTAATCTAAAAGGCATTCAGTTTGTGCACTCTAAGACTGCACTACTCCACAAAACAAGTCAAGTAGGTGACTTTGAGCAGGATATTCATTTTGAGAGCACAATCCAGATGTAAACTAGTGGGTTAATGTTGCCGTCGGACAGCACTTTTTCAGAAGAAAGGGGATTCCTTTGTCTGGTCTCGCTGAAGCTCTCTGCGGCATTGACTCACAAGCTATGTGCTACTTATCCCCAGTACATAAAACTGAATTGTACAATCTAATGCCAGTATCTGTAGAAAATGTAATAACTCAAAAGATATCTGTGTTTAGACAGAGACTTCTGGTTA
>Ga0065711_1006264_pt1 | contig 41930 bp, 55 predicted proteins | sample Hoacrofraction12_FD_59098 | JGI IMG/M metagenome (GOLD analysis project Ga0065711, IMG submission 59098) | Hoatzin crop microbial communities from Cojedes, Venezuela - Epithelial fraction 12 v2 (version 2) | ecosystem: Host-associated > Birds > Digestive system > Esophagus > Crop | place...
GGTGGGCTTCCCGAGCCGGTCCGCCATGGCGGGGCCCGGCGGGGGGGGCGGCGGCCGTCTCCTCATGCGGCCGCGCATGCGCAGTGCGGGACGGGCGGAGGACGCGGGCGCGCGCAGGCGGAGGCTTTTGGGCGGGAAGCGCTGGGCGGGAAGCGCTGAGGGGACCGGCGAGGCGGCCGTGAGGGGCCTGTGGGGCCTTTTAACCCCCCCCGGGGAAGCGGGCCGGATCATGCGGAGCACCTGGTGGCACGTCCCACCTGCGTCCCCCCCCTCGCTGCTGCCCAGCGGCCGCCGCGCTTTGTGCCCCCGTTGTAGCCCTGAGCGACTCTGCTCTGGCAGCCCGGCTGTTTTCCTCACCGGGTTTTACACTGGGGTTTGGGGTTTTTTGTACATTTCATGTTTCCTCCTCAGGCTGGTGCTGACACCCAGTAGGGCTGTAACACTGCACGCCTGTCACGGGCACCACCCCGCCCCGGAGAAGGGCGAGCCAGTGCTGTCGCGTTGTGGGTTGGAAATGGAAAAGCGGGCGTTGATGGCGAAACGCCAGCGGATTTCCAACGCCCAGCCACATCCAGTTTCAGCCCTCCCCCTTCCAACCACACGGAGCCCCTTCTCAGCCGACCGAACGCCAGGAGCCTTCCCACGAAGCCCAAGCCACGAGGGATCGTGGTTTGTTGTGCTGGCGATGTGTTTCTGACACACCAGATAAGGAGGAACAAAACTCGATAAGCCCAAGCTGGTTTTAAGTTACTGGCGTAAGATACTAGTGGCTTAAGCTCTTTTTAAGCTGTTTTAAATTACCTCTCAGGTTTTGCTCTTGATACCTCTCCCTCTCGGGGTGAATAACCTCAGGGATGCTGTGGAGGGACATGTGGGCTTCGCTGCTGTGGAGCAGGGCTTGTAGGCCTTGCTTGACCAAAGTCAGTGATCAAAGGACGCCCTGATGAAAGATTCAAGGACTGTGGAAAAGTACAGAAAGAAGTAAACAAGAACGGAAGCAAAGATTCATAAAGAAATGGGACTGAATGGTCTGCCAAAAAATGCAATTGGCAAGTAAAGATGTTACTGGAAGGAAGTTATATCCTGTACTAATGAGAAACTAGATATTGAATATAATTAGTGGTTGTCACCATAAATATCAGGTATAATCTGTAGCTGTCACTAGAGAATTGCACTTTCCAATGAGATAATCTTAAAAATAGTATATAAGGTACTGAATCTATGAATAAAGTTTGACATTTGCAGCATTCATATTGTATGCTTTGTCCATCTTCACCACGGACATGTCGCAACAGGGACAAACGTCCATTCTGCTGTTTCGCATCTCTGAAGGAGCCACGGTTATGTTCTGTGGGATGGTACGAGATGGATCGGTCAGAGCAGGTTGCTGAAAAGAAATGATGCATGAAAAACATAGACAGACAGCGGGGTGATTTCCTGGAGCCGCTGGAACGAGCATGAGAATTGCAAACTAAATAAAGTCATCCAAACCTTCCTGAAGCTGTCCTTCCCGTTCCTCGTGTCTGGTCCAGATTGCCTGCTTTGCGTACGCTCTCAGTCTTTAGTCAGTCATTACTCTTCAAGAAAAATGTTCGCTTATTGCAGGTGTCATTGCTTGGGTTCTGTGGCTCCCCAGAGGAAAAGTAATCTCTGTAAAACTGGTTCAGTTTCTGGACTTGCGTTTTTCATCTCTGTGTTAACAGGTTTAGCTCTTGATGGTTGCTAGTGTATTACAAAGAGACGATCCTATTATAAAATGATAGATATAAAACAAAGACAGTACAATTCTGCCATTATTTCAGTTTATTTATTTGCAAAATCTTAATCTCTAGCCTGGTTTCCTAAAGGAAAAGTAGTTTATGCCATCGGGCTGTCTGCTTGTCCGTCTCTTCAATCATCTGTCCGTCTGCCTCCTTTCCTCTCCAAAGGTGTGTTCTGAAACCGTAGGCTGGTTAACCACAGAGATACCTGGATGGTCGTCTCTCTCTGCTCCAGCTTACCTACCAGAAAATTATTAAAAAAAAAAAAAAGAAGCCTCACACCCAAAGCATATCTGGTATCTCACTTTGCAGTTCAGCTGCCATGCAGGGGAGACAGTGCTGCTCCAGCAGCCCAAGTCCCTATGGCATGGAGTGCCGCGTTAATATTCCTCGTTCCTTGCTTGGGAATCCAGTGCTTTTTTCTATGTCCAAGAGCAGAACGAAAACTGCTGTCTCAATTCCTGCGCCATCAGCTCTTCCCATCCTCCCTAGACTGCCCAAAACACAAAGAATTAGGGCAACAATTTAAGGTGAAAACAGAAAAAAATGCATGCGAGTGCACCCCAGCTGCTGGGAGATTAAATTATATGGTGACATCTTAATACTTGATCTTCCACTGCTCAGAGGGTGCCAGTGCCTCAGCGTTACCACAGCAGCTTTTTGCAAATGGTCTGCTGCTGATTTCTCTTCCAGCAAGCACTGGATACACTTTGCAGCCCCTCTCTGCTTAATTTGGGAGGTTAACAAACGTGGGCAGTAACCAGCGCTGTGTCAGGACCACGAGGACAATGTAAATTATTTGCTGCTTCACGTGGACTATTCTTTTCGGTAGAGCTTGGGCGTTATGGTTGTGTTAAGTCAGCTGAGTGCTTCCTCTTCAGATCTGGTCTGGTAAAACAGAACGGCTGCGTTTCTCGTTTAAAGCGCGGTGATTTGGCTAAATGATGGCTGGAGTGGAAGGGAGCAGGGGAAAGCAAAGCGCAGTTTAAGAGAATTGTAAACATAGCCTCTGGTTTTCATACTTTTGAAATTTCTGTAAATATGTGGAGGGAAAGAAGTAGCCAAAACACAGAACGGATGGGTGGAAGATCTCCAAACTGGTGTCTGCGAGCACTGAGCTGATGCTGGTTTTGCTCCCTGTGTTGGCACTGTGACTGCGCTGACGTGTCCGTGCCACGGCCTTGCTTGGCAGCGAGCAGAGAGGCGTCTTTGGTTTGAAGGAGACGTCAGAGGAAGATTCCCCAGCCCGTTCCCCCTCCTGTTTCATCTCAGGCTGAGGAGGACAGTTTGTGCAGGGGCCTCCACTGATTCTGCATTACAGGAAAACCCTCCAAGCTGCGGCATCGCCTGTGCCGTACCATCCCTGCTGCCTGTCCCAGGCGTGGCTGCACACCCTCTGCTGTCAAGAAGAGATGGGCCAGGCTCTCGCTGGAAGAGGGTGCTTTTCTCCAGCCTGGGAACTGAAGAAGAGCTTCAGCTCCTTTGAAGCAGCTCTCTCGCAGCCCGGGTAGGGCAGGGGAGGTTTCCATCTCTGCCCGGACAGCTCATCCATACCTCACTGGCCCAACATATGTGCTCCTTCACACACCCTAACTGGGGCCAGCGGGAAGGGCCAGGCATCCACCCATCCCAGCTCCTCAGATTCAGACTTGGAAAAGAAGAATTTATTTGCTCCTCTGCTCTTAGGACTATTAAAAAACGCTAAAACTTGAGTCCTCAGCTGTGTCTCTGCAGCAAAAATGTCACGTGATTAATGCTTTTGCAACCAAAGGTTGCCCCTTTTTCCTGACCCCCAAGGAGTTTACAATATTTGTTTTCCCAGTTCCTGAGATTAATTTCCAAAAGCCTGCAGGCTGCTGCAGAGCCCCTGTTTGGGGCTGCTGTAACGTGACAGCAGCCATTCGCAGTGACACGCGCTGCCGAAACCCTCCTCCCCTCCGACAGCGCGGAGGGAATCCCTGGCTCACACTGATGTGCAGGGACCCCCACGGACATCGGCCGGGTGCCCAGGGGACGGTTTACTCCTTGTGAGGACAGATGCTCCCGAGCCAACTCAAAACCAAGCAAATCAGAGAGCACCCTAATTTGGCAGGGGAGAGATCACAGCAAACAAGCGTGCAGCAAAGTCTGGAGACCAGCCTGCAGGACAGGGGATCCTTGGGAGCAGAAAGGTCTCCTCTGTGGCTCTGGACAAGTCTTTAATTCTACACTTCAGTCCCTACGCGGGAATAATGATAATCTTCCTTTGCCTGCTTTTCTTGGGCAGGCTGGAGTTTATTTGGGGCAGGGACTGCCTTCCCTTACAGCTCTTCCTGGGATCACTTATCCTAGCAAATACTGGGCCTGCGGGAAACATGGACGGGAGCAAGGGGCGAGAGGGAGAAGAGCCATTTTCACTCACACACCCACGTACACAAAGATGCTCACATGAGGAATTATACAATATATCTATGTGTGTATATAGATCTCTATATATAGTTTATTTCTCACAATCCTGGTAAGAGTTACAGGTGTATTGGGAATCATTTACAGTTTCACAGCATATGGAGTGGCCATACAGCTTCTGACGTGAGTAACATACAGCGTGTAGAGAGCACACGTTTCCAACCCATCCACCCACCACTCATACAATGGGTTTCCAAAGCTAATACTAGATTCAGCTACGTAGAAAGCCTGGAAAATGTTAGGGTACAGCGTTGGGTGTCGTACAACACTGTCAGTCACAATGGGACAAGCTAAACTACTTTAATTTTCAATCTAGTATTTCTAGTCTACCTGCATTATTGCATTTATACGCTTTTTTTTTTTTAAGTCAAAGGAAATAGAATACTATATGGGAAAGGAAAAATTCTTGACTATTTTAGGATTTGAGCTGCAGCCCATACAAAGTGTCCATAGAAGCATAGACAAGATTATAAATTCAACAAGGTATAAATTAGCTGTATAGCTTTGTGTGTAGGTAGGTGTCCATTTCCCTCCAGGAAATGTGTCTGGCAGCATGTTGTTTCTGAAAACAAAAAAAAACCAAACCTGTATGCTGAACACAGGTAAGTATGTGTAAGTGACGAGCAGGTCTGTTTGTACAGGGAAGAAATCAAGGTGTCACTCTGAAAATTACTGTCGTTTGGAAAACACACTCAGGGGCTGACTCAAAACCCACCGATGCCGTCGGAAGGATGCCCATGGCTACCAAGGTAGCACCAGGCACTTCCCCGCTCCCAGTGTTGGAGCTTTCCATCTGACTTCCGAGGGCTTTGGATCAGTCCCTGGAAAAGTAACAGAATCCAAGCAAAACAAAGAAAAAAGAAATCCCCTGTAATCTGACCTTCGAGTTCCCTTTCTACAATTTTCGTTTCTCCACAAGTCTGTAAACAACCTGCACCTACCACTAGAGAAGAGAGTCGGTTTTCACTGGAGAGTTGAGATTGCACCTTTTAAAGACATCGATTGAAAGGGTCCTAACCAGTGACTCAGGAAAAGGCACCAGGCTAAAGAAGGGCTGCTCAAAACTTAGTGAAGCCAAATTGGTCGCTTGTTGGTTTGTTTGCTTGTTTTTAATGTGACAAAATTGTATGGCACCCTCGTTCTTACCAAATTGCCCCAGAAACTTGACTGCTTGAAGCTGTGGTGGCAAAACCAGGGGTACAATGCAGGTCTTTACTGTTGCAAAGATGGTGAAAGATTCCTCTCTTCCTCCCGGAGTTGTGGCACTGTAGCATCATCATGCACAGACAGAAAGAACCTGTAACTTCATTCCTGGCATGCTGCACTGGGGCTTTGCATTATGAGAAATGGAAAAATAGTGGAATCAACTGTGAATTTCGAGCTGGGAGCAACTGAAAGAGAAACAGGAGCAAGAGGAACATGTTGGTCCAGATCCTATTTAACCCAAGTTATATTCTTCAGCAGAAAAAAAAGCTGTTTAATTTGAACAGCATCGCTTCAAAGAGCGGAGACCATGAGTCCCCAGGTACTGCAAGCCAGAGCACCCGAACCGAGCACACTGTCCAAAGCAGCGAGCAGAACTACTGCACAGGGTAGAGCCAAACCCACGCACTGGGAAAGCCGGTGGCGATGATCCGGCACACGGCTGGCAGGCTTTGGGTATCCACTGATTACCATGGTTAGTGGAATGAGATGTGAATTTTCAAGGCCCAGCAGTCTTGCATGGCTGTGCCGAGTGATAACACCTGAGCAGCCAAAGCAAATGGAAAAATCCTTGCAGTCTTCTGTGTCCTCAGTCTTGCAGCAAACAGAGGATGGGAGAGCAAGCTGCAGCATGCCCCTGCACGCGAGCCGGTTCTTCAAGGCCAGCAGAAATGCAGGTCACTGACTTCAGCTGGGAGCTGAAGAGTGCTGGAGAACCTCTCTTCTCTGCTTGTATTTGTGGTGCTCCAGTACCTGGACGGCTGCAGAAGCACCAGCTTCAGCCAAGTATAGTGTATGCTCATGCCGCATCAGCATCTCCTGAGCAGCCAGGATGCCTCACACCTGGCTGGCAGGCAGGCTTCAGTCCCAAGCAGAGCTTGTGGCCATGCAGTGACTTGCTGACATGGAGGAGTAAGGACAAGAAAGGGGCCTTCCAGCTGTGGATTTTTCATCTACTGAGTTCCTGTGGCAGATAAGAGCAGTCAGCATCTTGCAGACTCAGACCCTCAAGCCCTAGCGATTAGGGCAGATGAAAACTCCACACATTCCCTGCTGTGCCACACAGTCTCTGCGTTCCCCTTAGGTGCTTGGCGGCTGAACACTGCCCGTACCTTTTGAGTGGGGCTACCCAAAATCTGCCTCTGCCTTGGGGCAGGGTTTCTGCCTAGCTGTGGAGAGGCCACATCTGCAGAGCTGCCTGGGGAGAAAGCAGAGAAAGGAAAGGGAATACAGCGCAGTATCCAAAGACGTGGAAAAGGACAAGCAATGAATCAGATCTCCAGAAACCAGTGGAGCCACTTAGTGTGTAGCAGTTGAAGATCTGGCATGAGCAGATAGCCTAGGAAGTTGGGCATTAAAAGAGCAAAGCATGTCACAGGGCTGGACTGAGGGTCTCAAAGACAAGAGGAAAAAGTCAGCATAGAACCCCTTGGCTCAACAGATTAAACTCCCCAGGGCGTCAGTGAAGGTAATGTGATCTGAGCTAATCAGAGCAAGGTACAAGAAAAGACACAGAAAAATGGCGTTGGACAGACCCAGCCGAGTCCAGCTGAATGGCACCTGAGGCATGCTCCAAGCCGATGCCTCAGTTACATTGCAGTACCCTCAGCAGCACCTTGTGTCATCGTCTGGGCTGCTGAATTCAAGATAATCTAGCTCAAGGAGACCGCCTTTCTGTCTGGCTACCTTCAGTCTGATGAAGCTGGATTAAGTACCCTCTCATTTTTGCCAAGTATTCACCATCACAGCTGAGACATTCTGTGCTCTTTGCCCTTAATGCCACTTGAAAAATAACTTCCCATTGATGATCAAGTAATACTTCAAGTAGATAAACTTCAGGAGAAAACTAATCTCCAATTGAATGAGCGCAGAAGAGGTCTTAAAACGATTGATAGGCCAAAAACAGTCACTGCACGAGAAGTGTTTAGGGCCTGATGATGGCTGAAAACAGAGCAGCGATATTCAATCCACAGTACTAGGCAGACACTGCTCACATCACCGTCTCCTGGCTTCTTCGTAACCCACCGAGCATAAATCCTGCAGTGTGTGGGTGGTGCTGCATCCCCTGGCCCAGAAGACTGCTGCACAGGCTTCATCGCTTTCTGCAGGAGAGCTGTCAACTGAGAGCCACTCGTAAGACCTAAAAAGTCCAGGCAGCCCAGGTCAGATCTTTAGCATCAGCAGATTTCTCCCTGAAAGAGTAAAGGACCAAATACCTCTGGTGTAAATATCAGGAAATACCCCGATTCCAGCCTCCTGCGCTGAGAACTTAACTAACTTAGGTACAGAGATTTTATTCTCCAGGTCGGAGCCAGTTCTCTTCGTGCAGGGAGGTGCCCAGCGTGTGAAGCAGAGCTGCAGTCAGTTCAAGGAGAAGGTTATGTGATGCGGTTGCCTACCCCTGCAGAAGACAGCTCTTGCTGGCTTGGGAGATTTCTTCTGGCTCCGTGGTGAGGGGAATGAGACCATGGTAAGGTGCTACATGGCTTGGGAAGGGAACCAGCATCCCCGCTCTAGCATGAAGTCACAGACGGAGAGGGTCGAAGTGCGAGTAGGTTGGATTTTCAGTCCTGTTCATAGCAAAGCATGCGAAAGGAGAACACAGCCCTTTGAAACACCCAGATCGTCAGCTTGCAATCTCCTTAGTCAGGCAAAGTTGGTTGTAAAAAACTTCAGGTCTTTTTCTTGCTTCACGACCCCTTTAACATTGAAGAGCCAGCAAAAATTAGTCTGGAAAAGTCAGTTAGCAAAGGTTAATTTGCATGGCAGCAGAGTTGGTCATTTTGCTTTTGTCCAAGAAAAAAAGCAGACAAGGATAGGATATAAAAGTTAACGTGTCCCTACCAAAACTGCTCAGATAATGAAGTCAGGTGCTTTTTTTCCTCTGCACTTCTCTGTACTTTCTCATACCCCCTTAGAAGCACGGACTTGAAGCTTTCTATAGACCTGATTGAAATTCCAAGAGTTTCACACTTCAAATACATTTTTCCATTGCCTTCCTTTTCTTGTTTGTTTCTTCAAGAAGAACAAACCTTCGGGGCTGTTATTTTCAGCCAATTCTAAGAATAGTTAGCAGGATGTCGATTTCTAAACCCCAGTGCCATTTCCAGGAAAGAAAGTGAAATTTTTAAGGCAGAAATCGGCTCTCACAGGCTCCAGTTGTTTTCAGTTACACTGCTACTGTTTGTACACAAATATTGGTGTAGGTATAAGCCTGGCTGTGAGCAGGGCTGCCCCAGCCAACACCAGAAAACACTTTCCTCCCCCTCAGCAGAAGGACTAAGGAATCTTTTCGCCAGTTTTGAACACATATGCCACCGAGCTGATTTTACATTTTACGATGACCTGCAGTCGTATCCCTGGTGCCAATAAGATCTGAAAGGCCTGATCAGAGCACGATGAAAAGAATGGGAAAATTCCCCTTGTTTGCAGTAGCCTACGGATCAACTCCTAAACTTTAGCTCAGCAGAGACAGAAGTCTGTTTTTAATTAATCACTCAGCCTAAGGGAGCTAAGAAGTGCGTCGGGGCAAACGACCGTTCAGTGCTTTACGTGGGAGCCCGAGAGGTGAACAGCACCTGCCAGCAGGCATTCCTACCCTCCTGAAAATGCTGCTGCGTTATCCTTTGGCTTCCAGATTCGTTTGCCTCCTACTGCACAACTGTTCGGAATAACGGGACTTCTCCACAGCATATTGAATCAGTAGGAAGAGGAAGCAGAAGTGCAATCCATTTCATCTTTCTTCAAGCTAGAAGCATCAAAAACCTTCTGCTAAGCTGTCCAAGAAAGCGTAAAGACATCTTTATATTTTACTAAAACTTATGGCTCCTTAAAAATAGATGGAGATCAGGTGTCGTAATTGAATCTATAGTTTTAGTGGTAAGCTACAATGTCTGAAGTCAGTTTTGCAGATTTATGATTTATAGACTTTGTCAAAAGAGTAAACTAGCAATCTAGATCTCTTCAAATCCCAAGCACAGAATCTGATTAGTTTTAAGCGTTAGTTCATTCTCCCCATGGAGATATTCACTAGAAGGACTTCGTATCACAAACACCACACAAAGAATAACATCAAGCAAATAACGGCATGTGCTCAGTACGAGAAAAGACAACTATTTATTTAGCACAGCGAGTTCAGTCATTTAAGCCTTCTGCTTCAACAAATTTGGTTTCAATCTCGCTCCAGTTCTGAGAGAGGTGAATTTGCTCTTCTCAGCCTACTTCTCGCTGGACATTTTTTTGTTTTCTCAGAATGAAGCCACCGCACAGCCTGGCACGTTAAGGCAGAACAGGAGGTGCTTGCTAAAGGGATGACATTTGCAAGTCAGAACTGGAGTGCGTCGCCCCAGCTGCATGCTCAGGAGCTTGCGGCATCTACGCTTGATCTACCTGACTCAAACCAACACTAGACTCACACTTCGAAAAGCGCTACGACACAGTCCAGTACAGTCCAGTATAGTCTAAAAGTGCCTTATTTTAAAGCGAGTAGCCCACACGACTATCCAGGGAGGGGAGCAGTAATTTTGAGCTTCTAGCACAACAGGCACACCGTACATTCAGCAGTTCACTGGCCATACATTCTTTGAGCTGAGAAGAAACCAGGACCGGAAAAGAATTTGGGTGCTGCATGGCACAATGCAAATGGCACAAAAAAGACATCACGGACACTTTGTGTGAATGCAGGGGGACAAATGAAGGGTCGTCTCCAGGCTGATTTGTTTTCCCGCGCCCCCACAGACTGCAGTAATGTAGACATATATGTATGTATACATACATAAGCAGAGCATTCTTGAAGGCAGGTTGGTGTATATACACATACACACACAGAGAGGTGTTTTCCAAGCCCCACTGCCAAAGAGCCGAGTTCCAGGTAGCGAATCTGGGCAGCAGACAGCAATGTTAAGTGGTCACAGTAAGCCGAGAATCCCTTACGCGCAGGGCATCCCACGTTCACTGCCCAGGGAGGGTTTGTGTGTGGTTACACACCCAGGTGAGCTGCAGCCCCATCACCATCTCTGTGGTGTGTTTCTGGATGAAGTCAGTGGCCTTGCATCTGAGTGCTCTAAGGGCAGGGGGGTTCGGAGACGGACAGGAATGGTTAAGGCCCATGTTGGCTGAGAACTGTTTTTCCCTTCTTCTGTTGCCAAAGGTTAAGTCAAGGAAATAAGAACACTTTAGAAGTAAAATAGGAGAGTCAAATGAAGCAGGTGTTTCTTTTTCCTCCTCCTGTATCTCTCTACTCTGGTCAGGACAGAATAGATAGACGCTACATCTGTAACGTTGTCACACTGCTGTAAAAATAAATCAGATGCCGGGGCTGAGAGGGAGGGAGCAGACAGGGCAGGTAGAAGCATCTCAAAGACAGGCCTCTCACTTGCAAACAGAAGTCACTGTCTGAAAAATCACCACCCTGCTTTGGCAAAACATGAATCAGAGCAGGGGTGGCCGATTTCCCTTCCTTGCGAGCAACATGAGCAAAATTTCCCTACAGCCAAGAGCTTTGTGCTTCAGAGATCCGAGGGAAGGGGAGCCCAGAAATAGCCATCCCCACATCCAAACCCCGGTAGTTTGGATACCTTACTCCGTACCCGGTGGACACAGGCCTCCCGGTCACGGAGATCAGGTTCCTGGCAGGACTGCACCGCAGTTTGCTTCCGGCTTGTGGACCCAAACCTCCCTTGATGGGAAAGAGAATGCAGGGTTGAGGCTGCAAGCAGGAGCAGGGGGAGCTGGTATGCAATGGGGTCTCTCCCAGTACAGCAAGAGGATGTGCCCAGGGCACAGTCAGGGTCCAGGAGTTCTGCAGCACTCCCAGGCTCTTAGTGCGGATGCAGCAGCCTTGCCATGTCCACCTGCAAAGCCCCGCTGCAGTCGCTGCAAGTGAGCTGTGCTGGGACTGCCTCTGAGCTAAATCCTCTCTCACATCTCTGCTTTCCAAATACCTTTCATATGCCTTCACTATTGTTTGCCTTCCCCTCTGCTCCCCTCCCAAAAAACGCCCCTCTGAACATCTGCAAAACAGGATGAGGGGAAATCAGTTCTTCAGACAGAAGTGGCATTACAGAAACACCCTGCCATGGACCCTTCTGCTTCAAACGGAAAAAACCCTCCAGGCTGCGACAGACGGCTGCTGGGAGACACATCCACAATACATGCAGAGTGCTTTAAACTATCAGGATTTCACCTGGGGCTCTAGCACTGGGTCCAAAAAACACTGTGCACCCAACGTGCCGACCCCTGTCTCCGTACTGTTAAAGGCAGGGGCAGGCATTAAACTCGAGGCTGTTGCTCATCAGAAGGCAGCCTCTGATACTCCCAGAGGCTGTGCGCCTTTGGGTATGTTTTACAAGCCCTGGGGAAAAGAGGGTGACAAATCTCACTGTAGGAATGGCCAGGGTGCATCAAAAGACCTTTTGTTTGGGGAAGCCATGTGCATTCAGCAGACCACATTTGGAGGTAAAGACAGACATGAGCCAAGAGAAGAACTGCCAGGTCAGGTTATACACACCCACCGTCCTATCCAGTAATCCTGCCAGAAGCAGATACTGCAGAGGCAGAACGTGAGGAACATACACCTTCCTCTGGCCCTGCACCCACTGAATTTATACATCCAGGCTCAGTTAAAGGTAAAGACAGAGGTTCTTTAACTGATCTCATTCCACTTTGTCACAGCCTCTTGCTAATCATCACTCCAAAACCCTGCCCATTCGCTGCAACTGCTGCTGAGCTCTGGTGACTCTGCGGTTCCGACCTCATCTCATCTCTGACCTAATTTTAAAACAAGAAATAAGGGGTTTTGTAAGACTTTTTTGCAGTAGTGCAGCAGCCAAGCGTAGTCCGATGGAAACTTTCAAAATAAGGAAACACTTCTTGGCGTCAGGGAAGGGCATCAGCCAATGCACTAAACAGCCTCTCTCATCACCTGCCTTCCTCCTCCCCTGCACAAGGTCTGGCTTTAGAGCTGAGCTTCTCACCGATGAAACCAGGCTGTTCATGAGGACTGGGAATTTGTTTCCATTTCCAAAGCTTGGAGGAGTCACAAATCCCTGCTACTGTCATAGGAGGGAGGAAAGAAACCCCCCTAGGACACACACGCGTCCAGGGCCCTTGAACAGGGTTTCCCTGGCATAAAGCAGCTCAGTCTTATTCTCATGGGATCCCAGGTCCTCTCTGCCCCTACAACCAGCTCACGGCTTCACCATTTCCACCTTCTCACGTACCAAGAGACCATAGCCTTCAGTGGGAAGGAAAGCACGCGAAAGGCCTGATCCAAAGCCCAAAGAACTGAACAGAAAGAGTCCAGCTGACATCGAGGGAGTCCGGGCTGAGGCCACAGCATCCTGCAAAGCACAGCCTAACTTTAGGAAATACTAGATCCAAACCAAAGCCTCTCTGTCCCCGAACGCTGCTCCTATGACCTTGGCGAGCCATGGGATCCCAAAGGCTGCCTGCCAGCGTGCAAGAAACCTAGCAGATGGCAGCTGCTGTCCGCCCGAAGTAGGCGTGGGACTTCGCCACGTACCTCCACGTGCTGCTAGCTGTGCTGTCGGCACGGTGCAGCCCCTCTGCTCCCCCCCATGCTGTCAGCCCAGCCTGAGAAATGACTTGGTGTGGCGTCCCGAGTTTCACACTCAGCTCTGCCACGCTGCAGTCTCGACCTCCAGCTGCAGCCAGCCTGTTTCCTCCGGGGCGCTTTCGAGTTGGGTTTTTAAAAGCAGGTTGACGAGCAGCAGGTACACAAGACACCTATTAGAGATCACGCTTTGCTGTTCGGGTTAAGGAGCTGCCTTTCACCTGCGTTTGCCCAGTGCTTCCCCTGCCCCAGAGGTGCTGGATAAACACTGGCCCAACACGCAGTGACAGGCAAACTGGGTCTTAGCACTAGGCTCCGTCTACCCTTACATCTTCTTTACCACAACCCGAGTTAAAAACAAACCATAAACAGAAACCAAAACACAAAGCGGGGACTCTGGACGGGACGTAGAACACTTTGGACTCGAAAACAGGGGACTGCAGGAGAGGTGGGGGTGTCTCCCAGGGAGGACAGCAGGGGAGGGGAGGGGACACCGTCGTTTACACCGATCAGGAGAAGCTGTAATCTATACACAGTGGTATAAGCCAAGATATATTACATGAAAAAACACACGGAGTGCATGGAGTTACCCACACTGGGTCAAACTGGCACAGTTGTCTTGAACAAGACTCTTGCAGTTGGTGCTTGTTGTTGACCTATCTAGCTCGCTCTCTCTATATATATAGATATGTATAGAATTTTTCTGCATGCATTTGTCTCAAAAGGAGCTGTACAGCTGGGCTGGGTTTCTCATCCCCACCCCGTCTCGGTCTTCATTTTTTCCGGGCTAGGAACGCCACTCCCACAATCACAGCAAGCGCAGCCACTGCCACTCCTCCGACGATGATCAAGGGCTTCATGTTGTCGAAGATGCTGCCTGGTGACTCCTCGGAGCTGTTTCCCTTGTGATCAGAGTCAGGGGTCTGGCCGGTGGCCTCCTGTGTCTCCGTGGCGGCGGGGCTGGGTTTCAGGTTGCTGTGGTTGTTCACGACAGCAGCATCGCCACCCGCCTTCTTGGTGGCAGAGGTGGCAGTGGCAGCGGGCTGCTCTTTGGGGATCTCCTTCTTGTCTGCATTCGTTGCAGGCCCAGGGTTGGGCTTTTCTGGCTTTCCGGAGCTGGGGGCCTTGGCGTCGGGTTTGTTTCCGCTTCGGACGTTGCCTTTGGAATCCATCCCTACGAGTGCTGCGGGTAGCGACTGGATGCCACGCGCGCGGGGCAGTCCCAGCTCTTCTCCTTTGCCTGGCTGCTGGAGAACGCAGAGGAGCCACCTAAGAGGGACAGCTCAACCCCTCGGAGCGGTTGTCTCGGGATGGTTCTCACACTGTTGGTGTCCTATCTGGACATGATCCGGCACCTGGAAGAGCAAGCAGAGCAACGAGAGGTGAGTGAGAGCGAGCCAGTGCCATTCTACCTGGAGGCAACAAAGGAGGACAGAAGACAAAACTGGAAAACTGTTTGCTCTTTTGTTAGCAACTGAGAGCTGTATTCAAAGCATCTGCTGCAGTGCCTGTACCTGCAATAACATCAAAGAGGTTGGACTGACTGCCATCTACGGCTGCCACAGCCAGGCTCTGTGTGTAACCAAGGCAAGTCCGTCCTGGCCATGTGTGTGATGTCATTTGTCAGTGACGAGATATACTCGTGTCCAAGCAAATAAATCTTACTTTCCATTTGCTCACCACAGCTCCCTTCCTCCTGGGTGAGGAGGGAACATTCTGCTCCGTGGGAAAGCAGATCGATGGCTCCTCCCCGCTTCTAACTCACCCTCTAGCCGTCTTTTTGCACCATTATCCCAAGTTCAGTTTAGGAGGTGGTTAAACTGATCTTGTGTGATACTCCCCATCCAGATGGGTACTGCAGAAATAAACAGGATTAGTTTCTCAGTCATCGGTATCAGAGCTGCGAGGATTATTGCCGTCAGCATTTCTGGTGGAGCTACGGCAAAATGAGGCAAGTGCCAGATTCTCAGCGGGTGCAGACCGGTGTATTGACTCCAGTGCAGCTGCACAAATTAACTGTGAAGCTGGATCTCACAGCGACTGAGAGATCTCACTCCTGTCTCCTCCTTGCAGCGGGTAGCCGGGCTTGCCCACGGAGCCGAGCGGGATGTCGGATGTACTGCAGGTGATTAGCCGGAGCCATTTTCCCCAGGGAACTGATGAAAGCAGCAAACAGCATGGCTGCACCCAGAGAATTCAGCAAACGGACAAAGTCGGCTTCAAAGGGTTATAAAAACACAACAAAAACATCACGCCAGCAAGCCTCGCCAGGCAGCAATCTAGGCAAGGTGAGCCGGGAGATGGAGCTCCCGTGGCTCCACCTCTGCACAACGGGAGGAGAGGAGATGGCTGCTAGGCAGCTCGCCATCAGGCCTCCGACGGCGCAGCTCCGCGTCAACCTTGAGCTTGGGAAATAATGAGTAAACAGGAGGCAGCGGTCAGATCCGAGTCGCCTGCTTCATTACCTCCCCGCTGACCTTCAGCGCTGCCAGCAGCCTGCCGAGAGCTTTCTGCCTGCTAAGTGAAATACGAGCTTATTAGCTGGCTGGATTTAGAAGTAAAGAGGCTCCTCAAAAGCCTCTACAGATAGATGTTTCCTCCAAAGAGGCTCAGAGTGCAGAGCACTCCTTTAATGACTGACAGGGAGGATGTCCAAGGGTTGCAGCAATGGTCCGTGCTGCTGCCTCTGCTGGGAAGCAGGCTAACAAATGTGGTGTTTTAATTTCCATCTTGGCAGAAACGTTGGCCTGGAGGAAACCTACCCACAGAAATGCTGTGCTTGGGTCCAGAGCAAAACTGTGCAACAGCTTACAGCTTGGCATAAGATAGAAGGCACCCCCTCTCCTGCGCTCCCTTGTAAGCTGTGGTTTGGTGGCCACCATCTGCAAAGCCAGTCAATGGGAGTTGACCGAGAGAACTGCAGCACCAAAATCATGGAAGTCCATAGCTCACCTGCTGCATCAAGTGTGGTGACCATGACACTAGTACGTCACATACCAAAAAGTCTGTCTGAAAGGTTGGCACTTAGCCCAGAGGAGTAGTCTCAGCTCCTCCTCTAGCATGGTGATGGGGAAGGCACTTCCAAAAGGCTTTTCACAAACCTAGCTTACACACCTCCCTTAGAAAGGATGAGTGTGAGTATGTGGTGAGATGGTAGCCTGAAGTCTCCAGAAGGCATTAGATGTGCTGAGGCTGCGCGCAGTCACTCGCAGGACTGCTCTTCTGGTCCTCATTTTACATCTGCTACAACCACGACCCAAAGAAATTGTAAGCAGGGCCCAAGGCTGAAGCAGGCTTGGAGGTTAAAGCAGGGAGAGTCCGATTCATCATGTCATAAATATTGAATTACCTGCTCAGTCATTTTGATATCAATTAGCTGGGCTGCTCACACACTCTCTAGTATTTGTGTGGTTATACTATATCAACCAAGCATTAAACTTCTGCTTCTTTCCGTAGCAAAGCTATGTGCAGCCTACAGAGGTGGTAGGGGTAAAACACAGAGAGGACAGACTGGCCTCTTTGCTGAGAAATGAGGGCTCTGCACAGCCCAGGCACCTCACAGTTTGTCCACAGCCTTCATTGATCAGATCTGGTTTCCAAATTCCTGGAAGCAGGAAAACTGTTTTTGCTCAGAGCCTACGCTCTGGCATGAAGCCTTGTCCCGCAGCCACGCTCTGCACTGCTACAAACAGCTCATTAAAGCTTTTCTTGATTTCTAAGTGAGTTTCCACTAACAGCATGCAAGCCCCTCACGCAGATTAGAAAAGGTTTTAAAAGATGTAGAAACCAAACTAAGCTAAAAACCCATCTCTGCAGTTCTGAAGTGTTCACATGAAAGGGCTTTCTGTCGGTGGCTTTCCATCACCAGAACCAGCCACAGAACTGCCCAGCACCTCTCCAGACCCTTTGGCTTGGCTGAGCTGCTGCTGCCCAGCTCCACAGCCGGGCAGCCCAAGTGCCCCGTCTGCCCGCATCGGCTGTGGCACAGCTACCAGAGCCACCGGTGGGTGACCACCACGCCAGCCCGCAGCCATCTGTGTCACCCTCCTCCTCCTCCTCGGGACCCAGGGTACTCATGGCACCAGATCCTCTTCCATCACAGTGCTTAACCCTCTTCTGGATGTGATTAGCCACCTCCCAGTCACTCTCTGCCTTGGGTAACATCCCCTCTTTCCTTTCGTTCTCCTTCCCCTTCCCAGTCCTGCACTTTCAAGGGTATGAGCATCTGCTCATCTTCAAGCACCTCTGCGTCCCACACACTGAAAAGAAAGGTGCTTTCTTCATTTTCATAAACTAAGCCTGCACAAAAGGGTATGGGGTTTTTTCCCCAGCCCTTTGTCTCCTCCTCATCCCTCATTCCTTCACACAAAGTTTTCCTTTAACAGCCTATTTCTCCACCTTTGCTTTCTTCTTTGTAGCTCCTCACATCTATTTATTCCTCCCTTCTCTCTCCTCCTCAGTTGCTGTCTCCGCCTGTCTACCCGTTCCTCCCCCTTCCAGCTCCCTCTCTGCCTCCCACACAGCCAGCAGCACTTGGGAACAAGGTTTTGTGAGAGACAGGCTTCATTCCCTCCCTTTCCCCCCCATGCTATTTCTTTGTTCAACAATCTGTGCCTTTTCCAGGAGGTTTTCCCTTGCCGGCAGCTACCTAGTTGTTTCCCAGGCTGGGAAGAGGGAGCAGAGATCATGAAACCAGTGACCATGCAGAAAAGGGAAAAGCAAAGCCCTCCAAACATCTGCCGCCTCGAGAAGGGGCACACAAACACCACAGCCCTCCTGGGGTGCTGCTGGCCGTCGTGGCTCTCGAGGTCAGCGCAGTCGGACTCACCCAGCGCAACGAGCTGGCCCCAGCCAGAGAAACAGGGCCGACGTAAGGAGCAGCTTTCCTTGGCTCCCTGAAGGGCACCTTTCCTGCCTCAACCCCCCAGCAAATGAACAAATCCATCTATTCCTCTGTCTCAGAATCACAGAATGGTCAGGGTTGGAAGGGACCTCTGTGGGTCATCTAGTCCAACCCTCCTGCTGAAGCAGGGTGACCTACAGTAGGTTGTAGACTCCTGCGTGTGCAGATGAAAGCTGCATCAATCCCACACCGAATGGAGCAGAGGAGTCACTGCTAGCTTTACATCACCGTTAGAAGGTCCTCTTCCGTCTGCAGAGACCAGCCCCATCCCCAAGCCCTGCAATCTTCCCCTCGCTGGTCCCAGTTGGAAGGAAAAGCCGGCCGCTTTGCGAGACCGAGCGGCCGCTACGGTGGGGTCTGGGGGGCGGTGGGAAGCTGCACCCCGCAGATGTGCGTGGGGTCACGGCAGCGGGGAGTGGGGAATCGTACACGGTGCTTTGCTTTATGAAAAGCAGACGATTTCCATTGGGTCCTCAACTGCCACACTGGCAGACTGTCAGCAGGAAGGAATTCAACCACCACGGTGCTGTTATGCATCTGAATTTGTACTTGCGACCAAATCTGAATTTATCCTTGCACCAAAGGCGCATCCAGGCACTCCGGGTGCCCTCCAGTTGAAAACATCGCTCTCAAATAGCTGCTGACCACGTCTGACCTGTGGCAATGCTGTGCGGAAGGAGCCAGAGAAGACCTTCTACACCCTCCAACCTTCTTCCCTACCCCCTCATCGACCCTTCACTTCTTTGTCATTCTTACCTGTCTGGAAGAAAGGCATGAAGGTTCACCTTTTTGGGGCAAAGAGGAGAGTTAGAAGTACCAAAGCCCCGTTCTCTGAAGTAGCATGACCTGTGTTGGCTTTTGGGCAAAGAATTAAATGGACCACTATTTCTACTCAAGCAGTAATGCTTCGTCCTGCCTCGCCCCCAAAACTCCTTATCCTGAAGCAGCTGAACCACGGCAAAGGCCACCCCACAACTCCCCATTGCCTGAGCCAGGCGTGGTAGCACTCTCCTTAACTCCCACGGGTTGGGGACAGAGCTTGTCTGCAAGGAGACAAGGTACGCAACCAAGCCTGCTCTCGGTTCCCTTTGAGATGATGTAGCTGGAGGTCCATGAGAGCTCAAAGCGCTCAGCAGTGCTGGAGGAGATTGCCTGTGCCATCCTTCCTGAAGCTAAGGGAGGACAACACCCAGCGTGGTCCTCATCATATGCTTCAGTCAATTGCTCCTAGACCAACATGGCAAAAGGTTTTCGGTGTCCTGGAGGAAGAAAGTCCACCAAATACCAACTACTTTAAGGTCCCTTCACTGGCTCTGTAAGTCTCCGCTGTCTGCATTTGGTTGTTAAAGACCAAGCTGGCTTTTCAAGGGACAGAAAATGGCCCTCTTCTCAGCCAGCTTCCCTTTGGTGAGAGCAATTTGCACCTGCCCAAACTGGCTCAGAGGATGGAGTTACCACCACAGATGCAGGCACCAGCTGGCAGGGGAAGAGCAGGTAATTTTAGACTGAAGTCTGCAGATTTCGGTCCGGCAGCAGACTGCACACAGAAACAGGAAGATTAAAATCTGGCCACTTCAAAGGGGCACCTGAAAATACATAACTTCCTGAAAAGGGAAGAATTAAAAAAAAAAAATAAGAGAAGCAGTGTTCTGACTACAGAAGGTGAGGCAGCTGTGAGCTGAAGGGACTGGGACCAGGCTGTTGGAGACTGGGGATGTTACTGGGGGCGTCAAGTGCTGCTACAGGCTTCCTACATGGCCTCTGCGTGTCTCAAACGCTCTCCTTCAGTGCAAATCAATGCAATACGGGGGGCTGAACTCACCAGTGCGAGACCCTCAGATGGAAGACAGCGTGGTCACGTGGAGCATTACCATGGCCAGAGAGATCTTGACTGAAGCGGTCAGCAGAAGACAGCTGGAGCACACGGCTAAGGAGAGTTCACAGGGTGCTGAGGACAGTGCCAAGCGAAAGGTAGCCTGTCCTGACAGATGAAGGCTTCTCCAAAGAGGTCTGAGGGTGCTGCCCCAGGGCAATGCTGGTTCATTGCCACTTGCCATTTTACAGCAAAAGAAGAGATAGGCTGCAGTCAAGCAGATTGCCCTGGAGAAGCCATTATTTCAGAGAGCCACGGGCATAGGGTTTGGGCTGTCCCCAAGATCCTGAGGCTGAAGACCATTCTCACCTCCCTTTCTTCTCCCAAAGGGGCTTGGAAGAGAGTTAAGGAAAGAAGGGACTGTGAGCATGGGCTGAAATGAGCAGACCGCAGGAGGGAGTGCAAGTCCTGGCTAGCTCAACCGAACATCATGTAAGAAACCATCAAAACTCCTCTAAAAAAAAAAACCCTACAATTTGTCCCCCCACAGCTGCTAGCTGAAGGCAGAGCTGGAATCACACTTCTGAGTTATTTTAGAGCAGAAAGAAGAATCAACACACTGACTCACAGCCAGGCTAGCCCTACTTTTCCCCCCGTGGGACTCACCTTAAAAGACTCACTGGCTCGAATGTAGACCCTCCACTGTCCTTTGGGGACATCTGCCCCTCAGCAAGTTTGTGCCAGTCGCCAGGGCATCCCACCACTTCGGGAAGCCCGAGGGGAATCGTCAGTCATGTCTTTTCATTGATACAGCTCTGTTTCATTTTAGTGCCTGTTCACCCAAGCTGCTCAGCATCTTATGTCTCTGCCTTCCTTGCACTGGGCCACAGACACGCAGTTTCACCGGCTCGCGTTCCTGAGATGCGCTCTGCCCTTTTTCCAGTTAACCCTGCAGCCCTGCTCCATGCTGAGCTCCTCCCGAGTGCCTGGCCGGGCTCAAGCCCAGCATTTCAGATTGAGCATCCCCCTATCCCTTCTGGAAATACCTTGTCCGAGACACCCTAGGACCCTATGCACCCCTTCCACCGAGGCAGCTCATCCTCAGCCTGCGCCCGAGCCGGGCAGCAGGAATAAACAGCGACTGAGCTGTGGGAGGCTGAGCTCGTGCAGCAGCCGTGCTCAGGGGGAAACGGGGAGGCCTCGTTTGCCACCTTGCTCGTGAACTTCTGCACACAACAAACAGCCCTTTGCTTCCCGTAAAGAAGCACCAAAATCTGAGCCACCAAAGGGAGACGAACTGTTCCTCTGCCACGGCGGAGGGAGATCCTTCCCCGGTGCTCTGCCGACCCGTGGGTACAGCTGATGGTGGCCATCACAGCTGGCCAGGCCATTCACACTGGAGCAGGAGGTCCACAGAGGGCTTGCGTGCGGCGTTAGTAAGAAGAGATCAAAGACAGTCAAGACCTAATTTCTTTCCCCACTGGAGCAGGGAGTTGCTGACAGGTCCAAAGGGGTCATGCTTGAGCTCTCGACCTTCTTCTCTAGCCTGAGTAACGCAGCGTGGAGGACCAGACACTGGCCTTTGGCTAGCGTCCTCAGGGGTCTGTGCCCACTCCATCTGCCGTACCAGGGAGTGATCCGTCAGGGCTGGAAGGACTTGGGTTCAGTGCCCTGCCCCATCCCAGCCTCCTCCTGCAACTGAGCAGCGTATTTTGCTTCCCAGTGCTTCATCTCCCCATTTCCAACGGGCACCGAGCTGCTGGAGCAATAAACACGTTAAAGGCAGCGAGATGCCAGGCAAGCACCTAAGGTGAGTGACGGCAGAGCAGCGTGACTAAGCCCTTTCCCCCCCCCATCTCCAAGAAGGGCTGTGAAGACAGATGAGGTAATGCAGTGCCTCTCGGTATTACCATAAATATTAAAACAGCTTTACATAAGGAGCTTGTGTTCGTTCAGCTGCCGTGGGCAGCTCCCCGGGGAGGATTTTAGCTCCTTTACGGTCCGTTTTGGCCCCCCCACTCCTGACGCAATGCACAGCGAGCGCGATAAAACACAACGCAAGCGGGAGTCGCTTGTCGCCGACGCTTTTACAGCCTCAGTGCCCCAGGACCAGGCTGCGCAGGGGGGCTGCCGTGCTTGGCAGCCTCCCCGAAGCCAAGCCTTGGAGACAGCAGCACCAAGCTGCAGCAGACGCCGCTGCCCCACTTCCCTCCGATGAGATATTTATGAATCCTTTTCCCAATCTATCGTTTGCTACTCCCCACATCCCTCCCCCCGGCCCTGGATTGAACGTTTCCCTCTCAAATGAGCCCTTTGAATCTTGACGTGGAGAGCGTCGGAAGGATTTTAACGGGCGGCAGCAGCAGCAGCTTCAAATCTCTGCCACAGGGTGGGATTTGCCAGCAAAGCCTCCGCTCCACGGCTGCGTCAGTCCTGCGGCTGCACTGAGACCCGGCGCTCTCATCGCCCGTCCGGCTGGTGCTGGCAACGACCAAACCCGCAGCCGTCACCCCCAGAGCCTCGCAGGACCCTGCCCCTCGCTCCTGTGCCACCGAGACATGTCACCTCCCTCCTAGCCTTGTGCGGGATCGGTGTTCGGGGCTGGGTTATACCTGGCACCCAGGCAAGGTGGGGAATAGGGCAGGATCCTGTAGCCCAACAAAACTGGCTTTGCCTTCCACCCTTGGCACCGTGGTGGGCCAGAACTGCGCAGAGATGGGGCAAAGTCCCAGCTTGCAGCACGGGTGCCAGGGTCCTCTCCAGAGGCTGCCCTGCCACAGCCCGGCCACGCTCCCCACGCCGGTGACGCAGCATTTCGCAGCCCCGCTGCACTCCCCACCAGCCTGAGCCCAGAAAAAGGCTGAACGGCCGTTTTCTGCACCGTGGCTTCTGCAGGAGGTGACGTCTGAGCCAAGGGTCACATCTGCAAGCCGTGCTTGTCCTGACCCCGGAGATCTCCCTGGCAGACATTTTATTCTCTGAGAGAGGGAGGCCACGTTGCAGAGGCACACACAGTGCTCCTGCCAGAGGCTTTACTTTGTTCTGTTTGTTTGTTTTTAAACCCAAAGCACAGCTCTAACCTGCACTGTTCAGACACTCAGCCTGTACGCAGCCACGTACGCGGCAAAAACACACTCCACACTTTTGTTCTGTTCTCTTCCCTCACCCTGCGTGAAAATCAAGCGGTAAGAACCATGAGAACTGGTAAACCTGATCGACTCTGCCCTTCAGCATCGAGGGAAGGACGGCTGGCTGTGCCCTGCCCTGCAGCAGACCCACAGCGAGCTCCCGTTGCCCGTTTCCTGCTCCTTCCAGGGCACCTCGCGGGCACAAACCCGGCCACTTCTCTGCAGCCACACAGGCTGAAAAGCACCTGCAGTTCACTGCAGCTTCCTGCCCACAACTCTTCTTAAAAATACACAGTCTGTCGCCAAAAAACCCCAACCAAGCCTACCTCTTCCTTCCTCTACCAGAGTATTCACCACGCATGGTCCCAACTCATCACCCAAACGCCGTGCTGCCTGGCACCCAGCACTGGTAGGAACAAGGAACCTTCACAAACGTCTTCTCATGCCTTGCTCACTGCTGTCCCAAACCATGCCAGAAATCAGGAAAGCATCGCCCAAACAGCCTTGGGAAAGAGTAGGTTTCGTCTCAGGCTCTCCAGTGGTGCCAGTCGCGTGCTCTGACTGATATCTGTAGGGGTGGGCACTGAGTTACACCCGGCATGGACCTGGCCGGCTGTCAGCAGGAGAAATCACGCTTGGCCAGGGTGGACAACCTGCCTGGTCACCCACGCAAGTGCCACCAGCCCTCGAGATGCAGCTGGCCCAGCTGCGCTCTCAGCCACAGCTTACAGCAAAGCCATTTCCAGAATTAGAGAGAATCTCCAGACACTTTGCTGGGACTCGGGTGGAAACACCCTTCTGCTGCAGAGCCTGGCTGCTCGGGGTCGGGGCGCGGTGCGTGGGCCCCCGAAGGGGGACTGTCATCATTAAAACAATTTCAGAGCACCTCATTTCGCTGTGCTGCCCTAACTCTAATCCTGGGTTTGAGCCCCCCTTCCCAGACACAGAATCAAATATTCTTTTTCCATTTCATAACTCCATTTTTGGTGGTGGAACGAGATTGTAGCTTTTACCCTTCAAAAAGCATGAGGTGTTCGATCTTCAGCCTCCCCCTGACAGGACTGAGCATCACTCACCCCGAGAGAGAACTTTGGGGGAGCAAAGGAAAGGATTTTCAGCCAGGATGACTTTTTTCCACGGCGGCTCTTTGGCAGGAGGCTGGATCGAAGCACCGGAGGGGTTTCAACAGGGAGTGATGATTCAGGAGGCGCAGCAGTAGATGCGCAGCCAGAAACGTGAACCACGGAGCCTTAACCCACAGAGCGCGACGCCATCGCGGCGTGGGGAGAAGCTGGCACCTCCTGTAAGACCAGGAGGCCACCAGAGCCCAAAAGCCCCAGCAGAAGCTGAGCCAGCAGCCCCCTGTGACAGCCCTGCTGTTAAAAATGTAATTATCGCCCTTCCAACCAGAGCTCCACGGCTCGGCATCAGTGACACCCCCTCCTCCATCACCAGGAGGTCTGCACCATTTTCAGCTCTGCTCAGCCGCTCTCCCAGAGAGCTGCTTGCTGCAGGAGGGAGGTCACTGCCACCCCCAAAATGCTCCGCTCTCCCCAGGGGAGAGAGAAGAGATTCCCCACGACATCCATCCCAATGCCCAGGCTGGGGGCACGGGGCAGGTCTCAGTTCCCTGCTCAGCACCGGCTCTGTGATGCCATCTCAGGAATAACATGGCGGGAACGGCGGAGGTTTCATTGCCTCCTTTCTGCTTTTTGGAGAACGGCGAGCAGCTCGCTCCTCTCCACCAGAAAGCCCTGTTCCTTGCACCGAGCCCACCAGCGCTTGGGAAGCTGCCTTGGCCCAGCAGGCAGATGCTTCCAGCTTGGGGTGCTGCTCCACGAGGAGCTGGCACCCAGATGCAGAAGGCTGAGATCGGAGATCCAGCGGATCTCTGCTCTGAAGGCCCCTTCCCGACAGCCTGTGGGCCCTGTATCCCTCAAATTCAATACCTGCAAGAAAAAACGCTTGCAAAAACACAAGCAAAAAATCTGAGGGTTGTCTCTGACACAGTAAGATCACCCCGACCACTGCAGTAAGCAGCAGCAAATTTAACAGCCCTCTTCAGCTTATGGACATCCTAAACCCAGCCCTTCCGACCGACGCGGGACTGCACCAGGCTTTCGTGGTGTCCCCACCCTTCGCGGCTCGGCTGCGGCCGGCAAAAAAAGATTACAGAGGCGATTCTGCATGTGCAGAGCTGGGTCCCGGAGCTGACAGCCCGCAGGTCTGCAGGCATCAGCCTGAAAAGTGCAGCTGAAATGTAAGGACCCGCTGCGGGCGGACGAGGGGCCCGTTCAGTACGAGGGAGCGACCTTCACGGGAGGCTCCTGGCACGCCCTGGGGTAAAGCCAACCGCTCGCCCGGTGCGGCGAAACCAGAGCGCTCTCCCTCCCCGCAGAAAGCTGGGAAGGACCTGGGCAAGGATGGCCAAAGCTCCTCCAGCACAGAAATGCCAGCTCAGAGAGCTCCATCCCTCCCCTCTGCCCCGTCTGCCTGCCTCCTCGCTCGGCCATGGATGGGGAGAGTGAGCCAGGGTGTCCGCCAGCCCCCGGTCCTGGCAGCGGAGGGGACGGATGCAGAGGGATGAAGAGCTCCATTTAGAGAAATTCTGGATTTTCTTCCCCTGTCTTGCCACAATAAGATGGGGTTAGAGGCTGGTGTTGAGCACCGCAGCTGAGAAAAGACGGAAAATGCTGAAGGTCAAACCTGTGAAGGTCAGACTTTTGGAGGTCAGTCCCGAGATGGAGCGGGGAGCTCAGTCGGACGTAGCCCACCCTCCCTCTCCCGACAGCATCCTCGCCAAGCCCCACCCAGGAAAGCGGGGCTGCGACAGGGAGGGCTTCCTCCCCTTACCCCAACGTCAAAGTTTCACCAGGCTGATGGCGATTCAAGGATAAAAATCCTCTCCTTTCCCCCCCCCTCAACCCCACCAGAAGCTGCCAGATGGTCACGGAGAACTAAGCAGGAGCAGGGACCAAATCAACAGGTCTCCGCAAACACGCGGGGCATGGCTGCACACAGATGCGCGGAGAGGCAGGGACGTCAGGCTGAGAACCCCGAGAGCCACCCCCCACCCCAATTTATCGCTGGAAGCAGACACCTGGGAAGAGGAGCCCTGGTCTGGTGTCCTCCTCCCTCCCACTCATTTGGTGAAATCTTCTCCCCATAGCTTAAAATAGGCACTACTGCCTCCCTCGACTCTCTCCATTTTGGTCTTTTCTGGGCAGATTTTTCCCCTTTGTGAGCTCCTTTCCAGCCCAAGGCGGATCTCCAAGCCCCGCTGCCTTACGGAGCCAGCCCAGCTCCTTCCCGGGGGACGGTGCAGCCCGACAGCCGGGGCTGCTGGCTGTTCCCGGCCATGTCACCTCCTGCCTCGGGACTGACAGCGATTACGCAGCGACATTAAACCCATCCAGGCAGCTCCAAGGGCGAACAAACACCACCGTCCGTGCGAACGGGAGGCGAAACGCGGCTGGAAGCCTGACCGAAACCTCTCAGGAAGGGGCGCAGGATCTCCTGCCGAGGCTGGGAGCTCTGGGCTGGGGATGCTGCTTCCCCTCCTCCCTCCCGGCAGCCCCGTTTCCGGCACACGGCCGGCTCCGCTTCTCCATGCTCAGAGCCCTTCTGCCTCCGGAAGGCTTCTGCGGCAGCGAATCCCCCCGCAGGTTTCCATCCCAGGGCTGCTGCCTGCTCCTTGCCGGAGCCTGGCATCCGTTGACAGCAGCCAGCCCAGATCAGGAGAGCGCAGCTCGTCCCGCAAAGGCGGCGGAGGAGATCGCAGGTACGCGGAGGCAGCGGGCAGGCTCTCACGCATTTGTGTTTGTGGAAATGCCTTCTCTGGCTGCCTGACCTTCAGCGAGCAGAAGGGGGGAGCTGGAATGGGAAGAGCTGGTCGGGGCCAGCCATCCTCCCTGTGCTCGTTGTTTTGGGTTAAAAAAACCGCACTGCTGCCTATCGACAGGGAAAGCTGCGTGGGTACGCGCTCCCGAGCCGGCCGGCATGGCAGCCCCTGGCCTCCCTCCCAGGCAGCTGCAAGGAGGCAGACACTCACCTTGACCAGGTAGAGCTGCGTCTCTGTTTCGCTACATCACCCCGAGCGGGGATGCCGCACGTCTCTCCGCCGACGGCGAGGGACCCCCGGCAGCTCTGCCCCCTCGTCCCCCCCCCGAGCCAGCATGCGAAGAGGAAAGCAGCAGCCCTTACCTTCTGTCCTCCGGCTGCATGGGTCACACCTTGGGAGCTGGCTCTTGCGCAGAGAGGAGGGAGGGAGGAAGGCAGAGGGGGGGGGGAACTTGGGAGTTTCCCACAATGCACCTCTGCAGTCCGCATAAAGATGGAGAGTGGGGGGGGGGAACACAGACAGCGCTCCAATCCGGAGGGAAAGGCTGGGACTTTGGGGGGGTGGGGGGGGACCAGCAGGGTGGTTAAGGCAGGGCAGCTCCATCCCCACATCCCCTGTTATTTGGGGCTGAGCTGTGTCTTGCTGGCTCGGCGGTTCGGGGCTGGCCCTGCAGTGCTGAGCCCCCCGCCTGCTCCGCTCGCTTGCCTGGGTTTGCGGTGAACACAGCCCCAAAGGAGGGGAAGGCACTGGGGAAAATGGGAGGGGGCCAGCCTCATAAATCGGGATGCTTCTGTGCAGACAAGAGAAAAAAGGAGTATGGGGCTCCCCCCCACCAGGATAAGCAATTTCTGAGTGTGACCGTCCCCCAGCAGGGAGTTACGGGGCTGCAATCTGTTTTACCAAGGAGAAGCTCTGCGCAGCAGAAGGAGGAAGCTAAAATGCCGTGCCTTCAGGTCGTTTTGTGCCAGTTCTGCTCCCCTTCTCCCCAGACCCCACCTTGTCCCAGCAGGCTGGGGTCTGACTCCCCTTGCAGAAGCTCTCCAAGGTCTGGGAGGGAGACCAAGCTCCGAGCCGGGCACGCAGCCCGGGTCCCGCTGCGGAGCGCTGTCAGACACCCAGCCTTGCTGTGCCAGACACCCAGCCTGCTCCTCAGCCGCTCCGGCGCTTCGCAGCGCGGTGGTGGACAGCACTGAGCCCTCCCTGCCATGGCCTCACCTCCTCCAGCCGGGCACAGCGCTCGAATTCACACCGCTCGGGTCAGAGCCTGCTCATACCCCAAACTGCAGCCAGGTCGTGGGGCTGTCTAGAGCTCTTTTAGCCCAGTTTTCCCAGAAATAAGGGCTGTGTGATGCATGCCCATCTTCCTCCTACGGTTACTTGGCACCCGCTGACCAGCTTCATGCAATTTTGCAGAAAGTATAGACATCTTCAGATTATACTCAGAAATCCGTGAGAACCCAACTTTGTCAGTCACAGACGAACTCCCTGTACTTTGGTGGCCACGGTGTTTTCCTCCCTCCCATAAACAGCAGCCAAGTGACAGCTCAGCCACGAACATACTCAGTGGAATAGGGCAGAAACTGCAGAGAAAAATCAGTATTTTCTTCCTTGACCCCCTCCAGCTCTGCCAAACTGCCCACAAGAGCCAAGCCAGCGTGCATCTCACCTACGCCAACATCACCTATCGACAGCAGCAGAGAGGGGCTAAGGTTCTGCCAAGCCTGCGAAAACCTGGGATTTAACACAAGGAGCAACACCCAAACCGCTGCTCCCAGGACTCGTGAAGCCTTTTCGCCACTTCTGCGTCGGGCAGAAGCACCCTCGGCCCCTGCACGTCCCCTCGCCACGGCGGGAGGGAGGAGGGAGCCTCCCGCAAGCGGGAATCGCTGGCTCCGGGCGCCAGAGCCTGGATGAGCTGAGGCCAGGGGCTTCCAGCTGCAGTTTCCTTGCATTCACGCACGCAGCCTCTGCCTTCGGAGGCAAACAGCCCCACACGATGCATTCGTATGCCTTAGACTTTCTGAATCCGTATTATATGACTCAGGTTTTTGAATTTTAAAAATATTTTTACCAATCTACGAAAAAGGGAAGCAAAGGAAAGGAGCTGTAAAGGGAAGCAAAGGAAAGGAGCTGTAAAACCAGTAAAGCCTCACCCCCTCCACACTGCAGATAGAGGGAGAAGCCGGGAAAGCTGCGTCAGAGCTCAGCAGCACCCAGAAATCCCCTGGCACCAAGCGCGGGGAGGGTCCCCTGCAGCAAGCGGGTCACATCCCCCCCGCACGCAGCGTGGGAGAGAGCCGAGCGCCAGCACAGCCCCGGCAAGCAGCGATTCAGCTCCAGCCACAGCAAGGTGAGGACACCTTCAAGGTCAGACGGAGAGGGGAAGCCTTTAGAAACCACGCTGCTGTTTTTCCCTCCTCCCTCTCGGCTCGCAGCGTACCCCGGGATGAGTTGGCAGGGGTGCCAAGCGCCCTGGCTCCTGGGGGGACCCTGCAAGCCCTGCTGGGAGAGCTCGGTGGCAGCAGCATCTGGGGAAGCAACGCGGGGTGCCCTGCGCTTTTAGGGAGAAACTGTTGTTCCCAGGTTTGTTCGAGGTCCCGCAAGGAGGGACAGGACGATGGCAGGCTGCGAGATAGATGGATACAGCTCAGGCCATGGTGGGGTCTGTGAAACCCCAAACGAACATCGTTTCGGTGGAACCAGCCCCCCGGCAGCTCTGCCCTGCCCCTGGCAAAGCCCGCTGGCCTCCATGTCCCACGTCCTCGCAGCAGGAGCCACCCAGCAGTGACCCCGCAAGCCTTGCCACGGCGGCTGCACCCTCTGCAACCAGCTGCCAAGGTGCTGGCGACGAGGAGCCGGTTTTTCCCCCTCCTTGAACTCCCCAGCTGCCTTAAAACATCCTTTCCCAGCGTCCCTCAAAGCCAGCTTTGCTAAACGCACCCCTTTCCAGCCTGCCTGGCTCGAAGGCGAGCCCTGGGCAAGCCACAGGCCATCGACAGCCCCAGCTGCAAAGCCCCCGTGTGCCTCAGCCCCAGTCCCCCAGCCCCCATCTGCTCCTCGGCGCAGGTTAACCCCCCCTAACCAAAGCAGGTACCCTGTTCATAAACTGGAGCACAAAAAGCAGGAGAGCAGGTCACCGAGTGGACTCACCTCCATTTCATCCCTGGGCATCAGGGGAGCATCTCTGCTCTCCTACAGCCCCAGCTCCAACCCACCCACGGCTGGAGAGGGAGGCAAAGGCTACACAGCAGCAAAAACCCGCAGCTCTTCGGGCAGCAGCCGCTTCTCCTTCCTCACCTCTGCATGGCTGGGGAGCAGGATGAAGGTCATCTCTCTTGGTGGAGTGGCTTGCTGGACCAGCCAAGGTGGGAAGTGCTGCCTGGCTCAGCACCCTGCCCAGGCAGCCCCTGCAGTGCAAACCCCAGCCCAGCTGCCCCTGAGGGGCTATTCATAGCCTCCAAGCCCTGACCAGCCTGGCCTGGAGCCTCCCCACCCGCTGCCGTCAGCCCTGGTCTGTAATTAAGCCCAGCCCTGGGCACTCAGTCGCTGATTGAGTCGCCTTTCTCTGGTCTTGACTCCAGGAAGGATCTTAGGTCCATGCTACAGCCTTGGTGCTGGTCTTGTCTCCTGCGTGGACTTTAAATCCGTGCTGTGGCTTTGTTCCCAGTCCTGCCTCCGGCTCCATCTCCCAACCGAACTCCCCCGGTCTGGTCCATCCCCTCACCCAGCGCAGACCCCGCAGGGCTCACCCCTCGTCCGCACCCGCAGAGCCTGGGCCCACCGCCTCGCCCAGCAGAGGCTCTTCTGATGCTCTCCTCCCGGCAACATGGATTTGTGGCGCTGGGAACTCTCACTCAGCGTCCACACCATTAGTTATTAGTTATTAGTTATTAGTTATTGCAGTTAGCTCTGCAATTAGAATATTCACCTACAGGCATTCCAGCTCTGTAGTAGATTGCAACTATCACCAAGAAAATTTTGCAGAAATGCAAATAACTGTAGAGCACAGTGCATGAAGAGGTACAGAGCAGTACTTCTATATTATAGAAATATATTATTATAGTATTTCTATAAAACTTTTAAAAAGTTTTTCCATGCACCTCCCCATAACCCGGCAGTGATGGTATATGTTCACCTCCGCTTAAAAGTTCCAGTCAGAGAAAATGTTTGCCTTCAGCATCAGCAATATTATACTTGATATATTTATATATTTTACATATAGACACTTTATTCTTTCAGGCTTTAACTAATCAAATACTGCTAGGGTTCCATTTTCTCCCCCTGTAGTTACCTGCTGGCGTAAGGGACGGTTACGGGTCCAGCGTCTCTCACCAGGTCTAGCTGCTTCTCCGCGAGCTGCTGTCCTGCAAGACTGAGCCTGTAAGCGAATAAACTCACCGTGGTTATTGGGTTATTACAATTTTAGACCGTTTTTGCAGCACTTTAGCTTTGAGTCCCCAGCCTGGGTGGATCCAGCTCTCGAGAGCTGTAACTCCGCAGCTTCCCTTGAGAGCTGTAACAGTTTTTATTCTTGGATCCCGACTTATTGTTATTGCTTTAAGGTGTTAGACTGAGCTAAGCGAGTCCACGACAGGGCACAGGTTAGATATTTAATCACCAAAAAAATCCTACTGCAGGAATTACTGGCTACTGTGGTTAAATAGAAAGAAAATAAAGCTTCAGATGGGCAAAATCTGGCAGCTGAGGCCGGGCAGTTGCCTTCCCACGCAGGTCCTGCCCTGCGGATAGCTGTTCCCCGTCTCCGTTGGTCATCCACAAGCAGCAGGTCATCCTCACCAGTCCAGCAAGGAAGCTGCAGACCTCCCCGTGCCTCGAGACCGCAGCAAACTCAGTCAGTTGATCTCCTGGCTTGTTCAGTTGTTTCTCAATGCCGTTTTCAGGCTTCCCATGTACTTTACCATGCATTACAGCTGTTTTCTTCCCGCTGTCTCTCTGAGCTTGTAAGAGAAAGCTCATTTTCTTCATCTCCCTTCATGCTTTCTGTCACCTTCTCCAGCCATACCTCCAGTATTTTATTTCTTTATTAAAGCAACCACTGTCCACAGAGAGATGCGATGGGTTCGGCTCAGAGAGTTTGTCTGTTAACAATGTCTGTAATAGCCTGGGCTCTATTTGGAGTGATTTTTTTTTTTTAATAGTTTCCCCACTATTTGCTCTCCTGCTCTACTAATATCAGCACAGAGGACTATTTTTAGCTGGTGATCTCATTGATGAAGCGTACCTTTGGTTTATCGCTGGGTTCTTTAAAAAAAACGCTTGCACCCATACCCAGTCATTGCAATCGGATTTGTTCTCAAGAGTGCAGGCTGCACCTCGTCCAGCTCGGGCAGCAGCGATCTGCTCCTTGTCAGGTCTGTGCAGCACCTTTCCTATCCACTAACGTCAATGCCTGGCGACAGTCATGTAGATGACACGCTGGATGTCCCTAAAACCTGGGAGGGGTATGAGTAGGTGGGACTTCGAGCGTGAAAGCCCCAAAGGCCATCCCAGCCCAGGCTGCGGGGGAGTTTTGGGTCCAGACCCTGAAGCAGACACAGTTCATGTGCTGCTGGCACCCGCTGTAACCGTTTTTCTGCTCCGCTAGAACCAGCGGATGGGGAAACTCCGGTTGAAAGGTGTTTTCCCAGTACCGGTCATTTTAGTGCAGGGGGTCTTAGAGCAGCTTCTTTCCGCTTGAGTCGGGGCATCATCATGTCCCAAGCTCCAGCTCCACTCCAGAGTCTTCAGTCAGTGATTTCCACAACTGTCTGCAGACGCCAGCGAAGATATGGTCGTGCTCCTGTCAGAAATGAAATCGTGCTGATGCTGTTCTCAGCAGAAGATCGGGAGAAGCCTGTAGTCCACGCAAAGCTTGAATCCCCCTTGTACCTAGTGGCCCTCCAGGCTTGCCAGCTGTCGTTCCCAGTGGTTCACCCCAGCTTGCACTAAGGGTGTCCACTTCCAATCCTACTAAATTCAACACTTGGATACCTCTCACCTCTTCAGTAGCTCCACTCCCTGGGTTATCACCCACGGAAGATGGTTTTTCTTTGCCCTCTGGAGACAGCAGTTTGAGGGGGTTGCTGACGTGAGCCTGTGCCCGCGGGTGTGTTGTGAAGCCCCGGCGGTGCCTGGGCAAGGGTTTATTCCCTCTCTCCAGAAGCAAACCTGAAAACTGATTCTTCAGTCAGCAGGATGGCAAAGAAGCGGTTGGATCTATAACTGGAACCCACTTGTTGTTTTCTGGTAGCTTAGCAATAACCGCGGGCAAGCAGGAGCTGTTCCCATGGGGAATGCGTTGCCTTGGCAGGACTCCACCGGCGTTTGCCAGGATTTTCCACCAGCCGTCCTAACGGGCCACAGTGGAAAATTACATGGCTTTGTCATTTCTCAATAAATGCTTTGTTTAAAATAACCCTTAATGATTTCACTCCGGGCATCGCAGCTTCCTTAGGACGTAGGTATCTGCGTGGGGGAGCAGAAGGTCCCGCTGGCTCAGCTTGGGCAATGGATTTTACGCAGCGGGCTTTTCTGCCGTCCTCCTGGGCTGCCCTTTCCATTATCCTTTACCGTCTCCATCAAAGCTTCCATCTGTCCGTTCACCCTCTGTAACGGCCTTTTTTCTCGTCTCTGTATTACCGACACAAAAATCTCACCATAAAAATCTAAGCAGAGTCCACGCTCCGTCTCCCAGGGGCAGCGAGTTCCTGCGACACGTCGCCCGTGCCCCACCAGCGCAGGGCTGCTGCGATACGAGGTTGTGTCCTGATGGTGCCTTAGCAATTCCCTGTTGGTTCGGAAAATCCTTCCCCGTGTTCTCCCAGTTTCTGGATCCATCTCTGTGCTGCTGACCTCTTACTGATCTGCTGGGCAGCATGGCTCAGCGTGCTCAGCAAGCAGGGCGCGTGCTGATCCCTGAGTGCGTCTCGGAGCAAAGACCGGGGCAGCACAAGCTCTCGGCGCTGAGCTATTTCATCTCCATTCGATCCAAAGCTCAAAGACATTTCTAGAAGTGGCCACGCACCAGTCCACAGCTGGGCTTCGGTTTGTGGTCTCGGGGGCCCCAGGGTGGGCAGTGACTGCTGCTCCCAGTTCCTTTTTCTGTTCACGCTCATACGTATGACCCCCATAATCCTCCTCCTCTGACAGCTCCTGGTCTAACTCTCTGTTTCTCGCAGGTATTTTTAATTTCTTTATCCTACTCTGCTTTTGCAAGCATTGAAATTTAGCTCCGTGTTGCCTGTGCTGGGGTCCCCTTGGAGGTCCCCCTTGCTCCAGCGTGAAAGCTGCAGCAGGTATTAATTCCTGCAGCTTCCCTCTGGTTTCCTGAATTTACAGGAAATAATTCCAGCCGGATCTGGTCCTGGAGAGCCGCGGGATGGTGCTCGTCTCCTAAAGACATGGGAGACTGGAAATGGGGAGGAGAAGAGTGATACCAGAAATCAGGAGCCCCGAAAAGGGGGGAGGAGGAGGAGGAGGGGGAGGAGGAGGAGGAGGAAGAGAAGGAGGAGGAGGAGGAGGAAGAGGAGAAGGAGGAGGAGGCTCCGTGACTTTTCTTACCAAGGCAAAGTTCAGAATTGGTTTGGGGACCCCGAGCAAAGCGCGGTTGCTCTGGAGGGCGTAGAAATTCAGGGCCTCGGTGGTTTTTCAGCCGAAACCATGACGTGTTGTTAGGAGGAGGGTGAGCTGCCGGCACCGGGGAGGTGAGAGGCACAAGAGGGTCTGCGGCACCTGCGAGCATCGGTGCGCTTTCCTAAAGCTGCCTTTTCTCCCCCAAAAACATCACCTTCCTCTTGAGCTGGATTCTGGGGGTCCTTCGGCTCTGACGCTGCCCCGTCGCGCGGAAGGGGGAAGCGTGTGCCAGACGCCGGGCTGCCGTTCGAAACCGGAACCCTGCCTGCCTGCGGGACGGGGATCTCAGGCAGCATCCGAGTCTTCCCGGCAGTGCCCTGCCATCCCGCTGCCCCAGCGCTGCGGTGAGTACATCACGGCACAGCCGGACACGCTGTGCCGAGGGACAGCGTGGCCGGGGCCGTGGGGACCGCGCTGTCCTCGCGGCCGGGGGGACTCTGCCCCGAGGGGCTGCAGCTCCCAGTCTGGTTGCAAACCCCCAGGGATGCTTTTTTGGGTGTTGTTTTTCCTCTTTCCATTGCCCCTGTCCCGGGGGGGACATCCCCACGGTGTAGGATCCTGCAGCGCCCGCAGCCCTGGTGACCTGGCCACGCTGGGGTGACCGTCCCCAGCCCTTCCAGCACAGGAAGAACCGGACTGTACGGGACAAACTTGGCACCCGGCTCCAAAACCTCTCACCACGATGTAGCTGTGACTTCTAACCGTTGGTATTTTCAGGTGACCTCCCGTGATGGCAGGGGAAGAGCATTCATTAGCCGTCCTCCTGCGAGCGCTGCAAGGTCTCGCACCGAAAGACTTCCAGGAGTTTAAGACGAAGTTATCGGAGGTTCACGTGGAAGGAGGATGGAATATCCCCAAGGATTCGCTGGCGAAGGCCGCCCACCCTTGCGCGCTTGTCAGCTGCATGGGCAAGACCTACAGCGAAGACGCCGCGATGGACATCGCGATCGGGCTGCTTGAAGAGATGAACCAGAGAGACCTGGCTGAGAAACTCCTGGATGGGCAGGTGAAAGGTGGGAAGCCAGGCTACATTTTGCTTTTCTTTGTCTCTTTTTTCCCCTTAAGTGACCCTGGAGACAGGTGGAAGTCGGTAAGACCAGGTTTCAGCTTCCCAGGGAGCCTGGAAACATGAAGCTGTCCCGCTGTGGTCCTACCAGTGCGGGGGCTGGAGCGACCTCTCCTCTTGCTCTCTCTGCTTGCTGCTGGGCTCCCTCTTCTCCTTGAGGAGACCCTTCCGCCCTCGGCACCGCTTGGCAGGCAGCTGGGCAGATCCTTCCCTCCCAGGATGGGGATTGAGGACATCTCTGCAGAGCTCAAGTTTGATCACGCTTCGGAGCCGGAGGCATCCCCAGGAGCCCAGGGACAGTGCCTTTGGCCCCAGGGGCACGAGCAGAGGGGGACGGAAGCTGCAGGTGGCCCCAGGCGGTTGAATTTACTCCCAGGGTGGATGAGGATTGCGGGGTGTTTAAAACAGGTGTTGATGGATCAGAATGATGGGGGAACCGGGGATAGCAGAAGGACCCCTCCAACTTACCAAAGGCCCTAAATTCTCACAGGCTGTGTCCTTATTGCCTCTGTCAGGCTGAGGAAAGCCCTGAGTGTTGAAACGAGCATCCCGTTGGTGTGTCAGGAGCGCGGTTGGGCTGCTTAGGAGCTCCTCGGGCATCTGGCTGTGCTTGGGACTGACTCTGCTTCTCACCATCGCAGAGTACCAGCGGAAATACAGAGAGCACGTGGTCCGGGAGTTCTTCCGGGACAAAGAAGTGAACGCCTGTCTCAGGGAGAACCTGTCCGTCAGCAGCCGCTACACCACCCTGACCATCGCCAGGAAGCCTCGGAGCAAGCGTGGAGGCGAACATGAAGCCATGGGTTCCAGCCGTGGATGTGCCGACACCAACAACGGACCAGCCACCACCACCGTCACCACGCAGACGCTGTTTAAACCCGATGGAGACAGGCAAACGCCGCGGGTCGTGGGGCTGGTGGGGGCCCCGGGGATGGGGAAGACGATGACGGTCAGGAAGGTGATGGTGGAGTGGGTGGAAGGGACCCAATATGTGCAGTTTGACTACATCTTCTGCATCGACTGCAAAGACATTGCCTTTACCAAGGAAGCGAGCGTGGCAGACCTGGTCTCAAAGTGCTGCCCTCACAGGCGAACGCCGGCTGGGAAGATCCTGGATGACCCGAAGAAGATCCTGTTCATTTTTGACGGCTTTGAGGCCCTGGGATTTTCCTTGGTTCAGCCCGAAGATGAGCTGAGCTCTGACCCCGGGGAAGTGAAGCTGCTGGAAAGCACCCTGATGAGCCTGCTGAAGAGGACTGTTCTCCCCGAGTCCTCCTTGCTCATCAACACGAGGCCAATGGCTCTTCAAAGCCTGGGACGAAGCCTGGAGGGTGAGTATTACGCAGAAATACTGGGATTTTCAGCAGCCATGAGGGAGGAATATTTCCACAGGTATTTTCAGAACAACAGTAAAGCTGACGCGGCCTTCAGGTTTGCCAGAGGCAATGAGATCCTCTACAGCTTGTGCGTCATCCCGGTCATGAGCTGGACCATCTGCACCGTCCTTGAACAAGAGCTTTACAAGAAGAAAAACCTCCTCGAGTGCTCTAAGGGCACCACGCAGATGAGCGTGTCTTACCTCTCCCAGTTAATGCGGTGCAGAGGCAGGGACAACCTGCAGGACCTCCAGCAGTTCCTACGCAAGCTTTGCTCCTTGGCTGCCAACGGTGTCTGGAAGCACAAGGTTCTCTTTGAGGAGAAGGAAATCAAGGACCGTGGCTTGGACCAGCCAGACCTCCTCCCCCTCTTCCTCAGCGAGAAGATCTCAAAGAAAGACGCAGGCCATGGGAACGTGTACAGCTTCGCCCACCTGCACCTCCAGGAGATCTTCGGGGCCATGTTTTAGGTTCTGGAGGACGATGAGGAAACGGCCGGCGACTCGGGGGCTCTCACAAAGGCTGTCAATATGTTATTAGAAAGCTATACCAAGTCCAGGAAGGATTTGAACTTAACGGTGTGGTTCCTGTTTGGTCTGGTAAGCCAGAAATCAATTGAGTATGCAGACGAAACAATCAGGTGCAGAATTTCACCACGAGCCAGGGAAGATATGTTGAGGTGGCTTCAGGGGAGGCACAGAGGCATCTCCCATCCCAGCCAAGTGCCGAAGGTTTCGGAGTTGGACACTTTCCACTTTTTGTTTGAGATGAACGAGAAAAGCTTCGCACAAAGCGCACTGGGTCATCTCACCGACATAGACTTGGAGGACACCAAGCTGACCCTGTACGACCAAATGGCCCTTTCCTTCTGCATCAGGCAAGTGGGCTGGGCTGCGTCACGCTCCGGGGATGCTCCTTTGACCAGCAGGATCCCGGCTGGCCATGACAGCGCCTCGGTGAGTGCTGCCCCTCTCTGCTCTAACGACCCAAAATCGCAAAGGTTGCACCTTCTCCACCCCAAAGGGTGGTTTTAAAGGCATTTCAGCTCCTCCTACCCAAACGCCGGCTTGTCCTCGCCCTGGGGGTTTAGTCCCTCAGCGGAGGATTTTACTTATTCCTGGGGAGAACAAAGACCACGTGGGCTCCTCCACCCGCTGCGTGCAGTGGGATTGATGGAGACGGAGCGTCTCGGCTCAGCTTCTCCAGCCTGCGCAGGCCCCTCCGCAGCCAGGTCTGGCTTTGCCTCCCCCTTCTCGCATGCAAAGGGGAGATGGTTGGTGCTGAAATTTTAATTAGGCCCCGAGCTTTGCTCCAGAGCAGGCTACCTCCAGCAGTAACGCTCGTGATCCTCTACGTCTCCAAAGCCACGGAGGTCCCTCAAGAGGAGAGCTGGTGGCGAGCACTGCTTGGGGGATTTTGCGCCGGCGTCGAAGCCGGGAGGTCCCGCTGCCGGTGAGCGCTGCCCGTGCCCCCCGGGGCTCTGTTCCCCCGCAGCCCCCATGCCTCGGGAGCCAGCGGCCGTCCCCGTCCCCTCGTGGAGTGGCGGCAGGAGGAGCTGCGCTTCCCTATCCACCCGCTTTGCCGGGTGCTGTGGCAGCCGGGCAGTGACCTGCGGACGCTCCGGTAAGAGACCGGCGCTGAGCCGACACCGCGGTGCCGCTGCCAGCGTGGGGAGGGCGCGTGGGCCGGGGCCTGGCCCCCGCGGCTGCTTGGGGGTGCGGGTGGGGGCACCCGAACCGGCAGGGACGGGAGCTGCAGGGAGCATGGCCTGGGGAGGAGCAGCAGCAGGGCCGGGGGGAGGCAGGGGGCCCATTGACCGCGGGTGGGTGTGGTCCCTCCACGCTGATTGGCTGGGAGGGTGGGAGGGCGTGGCCCCTCAGTGATGAATGGCTGTGGGATCAGTGGGTGTGGTCCCTCCACACTGATTGGCTGGGAAGGTGGGAGGGTGTGGTCCCTGCATAATGAATGGTTGTGGTATGGGTGGTGTGGTCCCTTCATGCTGATTGGCTGCGAGGGTGGGAGGGTGTGGCCCCTCAGTGATGAATGGCTGTGGGATCAGTGGATGTGGTCCCTCCATGCTGATTGGCTGTGGGATGGGTTCGTGTGGTCCCTCCACACTGACTGGCTGGGAGGATGGGAGGGTGTGGTCCCTTCATGATGAATGGCTGTGGGATCAGTGGGTGTGGTCCCTCCACACTGATTGGCTGTGGGACGGGTGGGTGAGGTCCCTCCACACTGATTGGCTGGGAAGGTGGGAGGGTGTGGTCCCTGCATAATGAATGGTTGTGGTATGGGTGGTGTGGTCCCTTCATGCTGATTGGCTGGAGGGTGGGAGGGTGTGGTCCTTCAGGGATGAATGGCTGTGGGATCAGTGGGTGTGGTCCCTGCATGCTGATTGGCTGGGAGCCTGGCGCGGCTGGAGCCGGGTGACGGCACACTGGGTGACAGCGGCGTGTGCCTGCTCTGCGAGGGGCTGCGCGTCCTGCAGTGAGTGGCCCCGGCACCCCCGGGCATCTCCCAAGTGCCCAAACCCACGGAGTGGGGAGTTACCCCCCCAAAAATCCCTCCAGGGTGGCATCATCCCTCCGGCCTCATCTCCCCGGGCGAGGAGCTCGAAAGCAGCAGCACCATGGTGGGGACCGTCACTGTCATGGGGACTGTCACCATGGTGGGGTGGCACCAGGTGGCCCTGGGGCCGGCCCTGAGGGTCTCTCCCGCAGCTCCTCGGCAGGCTGTGGTACTCCCGCCTCACCAGTGCCTGCTGTGGACCTCGCCGCCGTGCTGGGCACCAGCCCGTGCCTGGAGGAGCTGGATCCGTCCTTCAGCGAGGGGCTGCACGACGCCGGGGTGCAGCTGCTGTGCGAGGGGCTCCAGCGCCGCGCCTGCCGGCTGCGGACGCTGCGGTAAGGGGTCGGCGTTCCCTGCTTCCCACCCGGAGCAGCTCCCCGAGCCAGGGTCAAACCCTGTTTGCTTCGGTCCCGCAGGCTGGGGAGCTGCTGGCTGATGGGCGCCCTGGCCGCTCGGCTGCCGAAGACCCCCCGACTCACCTGCCTGGAACTGAGTGACAACGAGCTGGGAGCCGACAGCGTCCTGCAGCTCTGCCAGCAGCTCCGGCATCCCGCCTGCCCGCTGCGGGCCCTGGGGTAGGGTCCCTGGCACGGCCCCCTTCTGTCCCCAGCATCCCCCACGCCGCCAGCCTGGGCTCTGAGGCTGGGGGTACCGGGATCCCGGCACCCGGGAGAGCAGCGGGTGGTTTCCAAGAGCTCTTCTCCTTTTCTCCCCTCTGTTTTCAAGACTGAGCACGGCCGGGCTGAGCGAGGAAGCGCTGCAGGAGCTGGCTGCTCTGCGGGCGCCGAAGCCCGACCTGAAGATCGGGTACCTCCTCGAGCAGGAGGTGCCGCAGGCGGGGGCCATGGCCCGGCTGCCCTTCCACCACGGGGTGCTGCTGGGCACGGGGGGCAGGAAGGGGCTCCCCTCCTTTCGGGGACAACCGGAGCTGTTTCGAGCCCAATTGAAGCCCAGTTCTGCTGGTCAAGGTGGGGAGAAGCCTCCGTGGGTCTGCCCCACGCATGGGGGCCCTGCCTGCATCTCCTGGGGGGTCCGGGCAGAGGCGGTCTGGGTCCTTCCGCCTCCCGTTTCCCCACGTGTGTGGGTGGGAACAGCTGTGGGTGTTCGCCGATGCCAAATAAAGGCCCCGGGGACAGTCCCGGGACTCCCGCTGTGCTCTGCCCCGTCCTCTGCCCTGGCCCCGCCATGCCCGGGGACGTGTCTTTGTGTCCAGCTCCCGCCCCGCGTCCCCCCGGGAGCGACCCTCCAGCCAGTTTGGGATTTTAATAGGAAAAAAATAGGAATTCACAGCGAAAGAATAATAAAAAACCCCACCCTGTGGCACTGCTCGCTGTGCCGCGGTCCTGGGCAGGGAGAGGTGACCTCCCCTGCGGCCAGGGCCCCCCCTCCGCGGGGACGGAGCCCCAGCAGCCAGCGTGTCCCCGGGGTCCCCCGTGGTGCGGCCCCGGCGTCCTCACAGCGATGGGACGCCGACGTCGTCGTAGCCTTCGTCCTCCGGGGGCTGCGCCAGGGGGTCCCTTACGGCTCTGGGGGGGCTTTCCCAGGGGCAGCTCCCACCTTGGGGGACAGAAAAGGCCGGTGCCTTGGAGGGGCTGCTTCGCGTCCCTCCTGCCAGACCCCCCCCCCAGCTGGGGTCTCGCTGCAGCCCCCGGGGATTTGCTGCCTGCTCCCTGCCCGCCACCGCCGCCGAGCCCCCCGAGGTGGCTCTCCAGGGGACAGGGCGGCCGCAGTCCCTGTTACCTGCGGGTGGGCCACAGCCCCAGCTCCTCCGTGCCACCCCCTCGGAGACGTCCCCGGTGCCGGGAGCGGGGGACTCGTCCGGCACGGCCGCCGCATCGTCGTAGCCATCCGGGCTGCCGGGCTGGGGCAGGGCAGGGGAGTCTGGGACGGGCACAGGGGCAGCCGGGAGTGAACCAGAGGCCGTGGCAGGGGGCTGGCTGTGCCACCCCCCCTCCGGCTCCCCAGCCGCAGCGCCTGGCCACGTCCCCTCTCCCCGGGGTTCCTGCCCCCCTGCCCCTACCTGGGGCTGCCTTGGGGTCTGTCTCCTCCACGCTGTCCCCGGTGTAATACGGCAGCTTCGTCCCCGACCCCTCTGACTGGGAGCCTGGCGGGGGGCGGACGGGGTGTCGGGGGTGCCCGGTGCCGGCAGAGCCCCTCACCACAGCGCGGGGCTGCGGTGGCACTGGGGGACACTGGGTGCCGCAGCACCAGGACCTGGTGCTGGCACAGGGCAGAGCCCCCCAGCTTCGGGGAGAGCAGGGGGGGCCGCACCGACCTGAGCGGCTGGGCACCTCCTGGTACTCCGGCGCTGGGCTGTAGTCCAGCTCCTCGTAGATGGCATCGGGGACGGCGTCCGTGGCTCTGCCGGGGCCTGAAACAACGGGCACCACTCACCCGTGGCCGTGGGGACCGTGGGTGGCACCGGGGTCACCCGCTGCCCACCCTCTGAGCCACCCCGGGACCCCCAAACCAGCTCTGCCGCAGCCCCCGGCACCCACCTCGGCGCCGAGCCCGGGCGCAGCACGCCTGCCCGGCCAGGGCGCCCAGCGCCAGGCACAGCAGCGTCCCCAGGACCACGCACACAACCGTGGACACCGGCGTGGTCCCCGCCGACGCCGCCAC
>Ga0065711_1028329_pt1 | contig 41924 bp, 30 predicted proteins | sample Hoacrofraction12_FD_59098 | JGI IMG/M metagenome (GOLD analysis project Ga0065711, IMG submission 59098) | Hoatzin crop microbial communities from Cojedes, Venezuela - Epithelial fraction 12 v2 (version 2) | ecosystem: Host-associated > Birds > Digestive system > Esophagus > Crop | place...
GGGGGGGAAGAGAAAAAGAGAGAAAATAATAATAGGCTTTAACTTTGAAAAGCCCTTAAAGCTTCTGTACAACAACCCATTGTGAGCTGAGTGTAAATGCGGTTCAGTTAAGATATCTTCATTAGAAATACCTGCCAAGGGCTTCCTGTAGGGTTTTCATAGTGCTGGAGAGTGACATGGTGTTTGGGAAGAGGCTTATGATTTCAATAATGGAGCTGTCAGCTTGATGCCTGAAAACATTGACCCTGAGCGCTTTATTGCCAAATTTAGTTTTCAGTTATATTGAATTATTGTCTCTTCAGAATTTTTCTTCTAACAGTGGTGAGCACCGTGGGCTTCCGCTATCTGCCAAAACCATGCCTGAGTGCTAAAAACAGTGTTGTTGCTCACGTTTGGTTTTTACTTCTGTTTGGTTTATTTGTTTGGCTATTCTTTTTTATTTTTTTTTAAAAAAGAGAGGAAAAAAGTCTGGAGGAGAGGAGCACTGAGATGCCAGAGACCTGGAAGCCTGAATGGGTCCTTCCTGCCTGGTGTCACTGAGCTCTGTAGCAGAGTCGCTCGTAGTCACTGCCTGCACCTCTGCGGTCCTCGGGCTGGGCTAGGAGAGAATAGGGCTGGGGAGTCACAGCACCTTACCGTAAATACACTCTCCACCAAGACCGTGTAGATTGGAGCTCTGCTTGTTTAACCTGACACATTTCTGCTGTTACCCAATACTTTTGATTCAGTGCATCTCTTCACCTGGGACATATGTAGCTTTCCACTCCTGAGCTACATATTTGGGTTTGTTCAGCAAAGGAAATAAAATGACTTACTTGGTAATTAAAAAAAATTCACCTTCAGTGGTTTTTTTTGTGTGTGTTTGTCATGATATCTTGACCTTTCAGGTCACCAAGTCTTGTTATTTTAATTTCTGTGTGGAAGAATGTCTGAGCAAGGTAAATTGAGCCAGGAGACAGCAGAGGAAGCTGCAAAAGAGCACGAGACTGCTATCTCTGAAGCAAACCCGGACAACTGTATCCTTAATAAATCTGAAAGCTCAGAAGTAGAGGAGAAGGAGGAGAAGCTGGGTGATGCCAAGACAGAGCTTCAGGTAAGACAGGAACAATGCATGGGTGCGTTAAGTACCAGTCTGTTACCATTGCCTTTCCATTTCTATGATCTTTTTCATTGTCTACGCTTCCCGTATTTTTTCCTCTCATAATCTTGAGACAGCTTCTGTTTTTATTTTTTAAATTTTATTTTATTTTGGGTCCTTTTATCTCCCTATAAAATAAATGCTGTTATTTGTTATACCTTTCAAGCTCTCTAGGCTGCTGTCCATGTTATTAATTTTTCTGAGAAGTTAATTCCTAGACGTTTGTGTTAAAGCTTGGTGAAATATTTGACTGTTTTCCCTCTTTGGGCATTTAGAAAACTACCTTGATCTCGTGAATTTACAGGTAATACTAAAGAATAATTACCTAATGTGTGGTTTGGTTTGTAGGTGTTACTGCCAACAAAAAGTTGTTTTGCAAAGCCAAAGAAGGTAATTTGATAAGAAGACTTTATCGGATGAGGGGTTTTTAATCCTTTTTGCTCAATCGAATATAAAAATAAAGGGAGAGACTACAGTTTAAGAGGAATTTGGAGAGGGGGAGCATTTATTTAAGTATGCCTTTTCTTACATTTTTATTATATGCAAATTACAGAGCACTGTGCAATGTGTTGTCGTTGTTTATACCTGTTCTTAAAATTAATAAAGTGAGCAGAGATGATTCTTGGTTTTCCCTGCTTTCCAGACTGGGTTTGGGGAAGTTGTTTTTGCAGTCAGAAACTGATTAAAATATCATTTAGGAGTGATTTAGTGTCTGTCTTTATTGGTAATGCTCGTCATGCACATTTTCCACTGAAGTGATAACTGCTTCTCTTTTTTGCTACACCTAGAAGCGAGGTGCAAATCAGAACCAGCAGAAAAAGAGGTCCAAGGTAAGGGTCCATCTCTGTTTGGGATTGCATGTCGTGGTAGGATAAAGAATTTTGATCAAATGTCTTTGTGCAATTGAAACGATGGCCTTTCATCACTTGTGTGGTGGTTGGGCTGTGTTTTTTGTTTGTGGTTTGGGTTCTCCCTCCCTACACACCTTATAATCTTGTTGCACAAAGGCAGAGGACTTCCTCTAGATAAAATGTGTCAGGCTCCCCGTTATTTATCCGTCATACTTTGCTGCTGCTGTGCTTGCTGTGTGCTTGGGTTAGACAGCATGTGTGCTACTGGGGAACGAAAAAGCTCGTACCTTTTGCCTTAGTAATTAACTTTTTTGTTTGAATTTTGTTTTGGTGGACTAATCTTGACATAAAGAAGCAGAGACTGACTAGCTTCCTAAGGGGGGGGTGGGGGTGGGGAAGGAGCTTCTAGGAACAAAAAAAGCAACCCAAACCTTCTTTTAGTTTTCCAAGTGAAAATCCGTAAAACTTGCACATTTTATTGTCCGTGTTCCTTGGATATAATACCACTAGGAAAAGAGAGGACAGGAGGCAAAACCCCAAAACAAGCAAACAAAAAAACCCCAAAACCAAAGGAGAGAGGGAACCTCTAAGTTTAACTTTACGTTAAACTACCTTCAGTATTGGATTATGTGTTCTTTGCTGTTAGGTTTTTGGTGGAAGTGAATGAACTGTAGCAGAAATGATTAAGAGCTAAAAAGCCTTCCACCTCCCCTGTGTGGCAAATGGCTCGTTGCTTAGAATCCTTTTCTGTCAGCATCGAAGGCAGATACAATTTTGCTGGCTGGGTGGGTAGTAGTTATTTGGGATGTTTAGGGACAGCTGATGTGTGCAACTTACGTGACTTGGGGTCAGTAGTGTTCTCTGTTTTGTTTTCTCTCTCTTATTCAGTCAGGAGCTAAGGGAAAACTCGTCCGGAGTCTTGCTGTGTGTGAAGAGTCATCCCCTCGCCCGGGAGCGGAAAATCTTCATGATAATCAGGTACACTAGCAGTCATTGCTGTTAGCTGCATGGTTGACCTCCATGTTCAGTTGCATGATTATATTAATTAATTGGGCATTTAACATTGTCTTTCTTGGGGGAAAAATTACATCTGACAATGAACACGTTTTTCTGAAGTTATCTGGTTTAGCGTGAATTTTATTTTGAAATATTAGTTTTATACTATATCACAGGGTGTTGTTTGCTTTTTTTTCCAGACCCCCTGAAAATTTCAGCAAATGGAAAAGAATTCAAAAGAATTCAGATTTTAAAATTAAAAAAAAATAGTAACAATCAAAAAGCAAATTAACACGTTCTTTTCTCTAAGGCTATCTCTTTCGAGGCTGCACCAGATACAGTTATGAGTGTGCTCTGGTTTCTGGTTCCTCTGAGACTCCAGTACGTATCAGTGTCCCCTTCACATAAAATTCACAGGTCCTTTGCTCTCCAGAATACCTTGGTAGAGCCGAGGATGCCTCCTACTGAGTGGCATTCATTTTCTAAACTCTTGGTGTAGATTTTCCAGTATCAAAAAGTGTGCATTTGAGTTTATCTGTACTGGTAGTGTTGTATTCCCAGCAGCTGGTAGAGTTCTGTCCTCTGCACCCTTTACCTCCGACAGTAAAACTAGTGGCAGTCTTTGTAGACAGACTCATTTCAAAAATTACTCCAGAAAGTAAAAGTGAAAACCTCGGATACTCTTCTTTGCTTGCCTGGTAGGAGGAAGGTTTAAAAAAAAAAAAACAAAAAAAAAAAAACAAAATATCATGAGCACTGCCTATAATTTATGAGGTGTTTATGTGCAAATGTGATCAGCCATGGAGAGAGCTTGAGCAAGTGACTACTTGTGAGCTTAGCACAAAAACACAAAATCACATTTAAGTGTACTTTCTCAGTTTCCTCTGTTGACTTGAAGCAAAACAAATACAGCTCTCCTTTTAGCTCATAAGCATGGAGAGGTTTTTCTATTTTTTTAATTATTTTTTTTTTTTAAAGACCAAAACCCAGGTTATTTAGCGGGGGGACGTCTACATGTTCTACTGCTCTACAGTGATGCTTTTGCAGTAGATGGACAGGTTATTTTATCAGTTGTTCTGTTGTAGGTATACGCTTTCCGCTTAACTTGCGTTACTCAAGATGCGTGGCTTTTGTTCATTTGTATTTTTTGATTGTTTAATGGAGAATGAAAAGGAGAATAATATATAGAGATTGTAATAAGCATTGCATGGTAGTTTATAATGTACTGCATAGGACCTGTACTAAACGTCAAAGAGACTGGCAGGTTTTGAGGTAAAAATCTCTGTCCAGATTGCACCCCGATGCCAGGCAGAGGAGGGGTTCCTGTTATGCACAGCCTCTGGTCTTACCTGACTTTGGCCAGCTGTGGCAAAGATTTCTTTGACCATATCGAAACACTTATGGGAGATGAAATGCCTCCCTGGACCTCACCATCTATCTCCCTGAGACGCAGTTGGCTTGGTGTAATTAATTAGTCACAAATTATATTTTTGCTGTTGCCGACCTTTTACTAATGAATGTGGATCAGCTTTGCCATTGAAAGCTGGACCTGCGGGCTCCTCCTTGGACTGGCTGACGGATACGGGAAGTTTTGTGCCAACCGAATTGCTTTGCTTTCACTTTAGAGGAGAAAAAGCTTATTTTCAATGTGGATTTTTTTGTTTGTTTTTTTTTAAATTATTATTTTATCTTAATGGTTTACAAAGCACAGGGAATTAATTACCAGAGAATGTATGGTACATTGCCAGAACTACTGAGTATGGATTGTACTGCAAACCTGATGTTTGTATTTATATTTGAATACTTGCCTTCATTTTCCTGTATAGGGAAAAAACTTGTTTACCTGTATTACTTGATCTTGAACGCTTACCTGATGGTTCAGTATGTCCTTACTTGGAAGGAATGTTGCCTTTAATGTTATACTGTTGACCAAGAAGTGTATTATTGGAATTTGAATATTTATTTTGTTGTTCACTATACTTACCTTGTATCAATGTATTTATTAACATTGTATTTTATTATTGAGAAAAATCAATAAAAATCTAAGAAAATACACAGTAGCGTGCTTTCACAACTCTACAGCCCTTTTGTGTGTTTCTTCTAGTGCAAATATATATTATGTTACATGTAAGGCAGTATCTACTGTATGTTCATATGTATGTTTATGTGTAAAGTCTGTCGTTTTTCTTTTCATAAGTGCATTTTAACAACCACTGTGAAGGTTAGGATGAATGTCCTGGGAACAGCATGGCCAGTTACATTTTTATCCTGTTTTGAAAAGCTAGTGGCACAGTCGCTCTGCTCCGGGCAGTGCAGGGAATCACAGTTACCCTTCAGGGTCTTTTGGCAGTGGTTGATCCACAGTTTGTTGTTTGAATGAGAAATAGAACTGCCATTTCAAGTGAAAGAAAGCAGGTGTAACATTAGTCCTCTGTGTGCAACTGAGCGGGTTAGCAAACATTTTTCTGTGTATCCTTATCTGAAATGACCAGGAGTTTCCACTCTTTCCCTCTGTATGCTCAGTTTTTCTCCAATACTCACCCAAAAGTAGCGGAAGCAGGGATTAACGATGGTATTTCAGATGAAATTTTGGCACTAGGGCTTTTTTCTCTTTTACAGTGCTTTGCGTAGTCTGTTGTGCCACATTCGAACTTCACAAAAAGTCGATAACAATTAAGCTGAGAAATTACGCAATTTCTGTCTTAATGTGGCATGTTTATGCTAATATCTTGTTCTGTTAGGATCTTGTCTTGCATGTGTTGTGGTGGCTGATTTGTAGTTCTTCAAAAAAATCAGGAACCTAGGATTTGTAATAGTTCTTGAAAGCATCTTTTGAATTTCTAAGGGTCTGGTTGCTTGGGAAAAAAAAAAAACCAGCCCACCCCTTACTTTAAAGTTTCGTATTGATCTTTTGGTATGCTAGTATTCTTTGGAAAATTGTGAAGGAAAGGAATTTACTATAATTCAGGAAACTGATTTCTCCAGTAATGGTGAATTTGGTTTTCATTATTTGGGCATGCAGGACCCTCCCTTCTATTTAAAAAAACTGCATTACCAGGGAGTTTTGTGGCAGCTTAATTCAAATGTGCATTTTTACACTACTTAAGCATATAGTATTATTTTGGTCATTTTTTTCTTCAAAAGAATATGAACACAGAAGTATCCTTCCTTTAGTTTTGTCCAAGACTGGTATTTCAAGAAATACATGAATTATGCCATGGTGACTTTGAAAGAAAACAATTTATGTTTTGTTAAAACAAAATCAATATAAAGTAATGTAAGTGTGAAATAAAAAGTTCTTTAAAGCAAATTAGAAAAAGCAAATTAGCTTGAATTCTCAGTTAAAGTTTTTAAAACCTGAAGCATGCTTTCAAAGAGACTCATACTCTCTGAAATACTGAATTTTGGAGGATAAAACTTGTGATGCCGTGGAGAAGTTCACGTACCACAAGTTGTTTGAAAATTGCAGTGCACATTTCGCCCTTTTTACTAAATGCGTGTTTGCATATGTCTTTATATTTGAAGTACCTGATAAGTTAGTAAGCCCTCTTGCATACAACGGAGTTTATGGTTTGCTGACACTCCTTTACTATTAGAACCTGAAAGCTCAGTCCAGCTGGTACTGCACTTACATGTGCAAAACAGTTCATATGAACATGCAGGATTTTTTAGTGAGGGGGGGAAAAAGTTATGTTTTTCAGACATCTATCCGTCAATCATCATTTAGCATTTATAGTATTGATTAAATTATAGAAATACTTAAGAAAGCACATATAAAATGTATTTCACTGTTCTAATAAGTCTTAAATGAGAATTACTAAAGTGTAGGATAATATAGTACCTTTAATATACATAGATTAAAAGTTTATAGTATTCAGACATTAGGGAAGAAATACCACTAGAATTTGGCCTCTTAAGATGTCATTATTCTCCTGGAAAAGGAAAAAACAAACAAACATTTTTCAAATAGGAAAGAAATGTATCTGGCTTCAGCTTTGGTAGCTACACGTAGTTTAACACAAATCTCTGCAGGTTGGAAGCCATGGGAAGCTTACTGAATCTGGCCCTAAATTTATCTTTCTTCTTTTCCCAACAGGAATCAATCCAACTACAGCTTTCAAGTTTTCCTAGCTTGCAAGAAGAAGATAAATCTTGTAAAGATGACTCCGAGAAAGAAAAAGAGAAGGACAAAAATAAAGAAAAAGATAAAAACAGTGAAAAAAACAAGATCAGAATGTTATCAAAAGGTGAACTTAAACGTATTGAAGTCACTATAATTACTGTTATAAAAAGGATTGTCTGTTTTTGTAAGCGTGCGTTTTTTTATTTGTGTATAAATACACAGTAGAAATGTTTTCATACATTGAGAAAATTCAGAACCTGAAATGTGTGTGCATGAGAATGTTTTTCATACAAACATTGAGCTTTGAAATTTAAGAAATCTTTCAAACTGAGGTTTGTTACGGAGGTTATTAATTTTCTTTTAATGTAAAATCTTTCCTCTGCATACTTAACCATGTTGGTATAAACACACACACATATATGTAAATATACATGTGATTATATAACAAGTGGTAAGACTAATACACTTTTAACCTTGTTAATGATAATATACTGGTACGTCATTTGCGCAATGCAGACAGCAGAGAGTAATCCTCCTCACTATTGCTCGTCTCTCATGGAGAATTTCTCTTAAATACTATAAGGAAATCCATCCGTGACCTTTAACCTGCATTGCAATTTACTTTTATCACCTAGTAAGACTTCTTCAGAAAAAACTTTATATCTAAATTTACCTTTTTTTTTTTTTTAATCTTTTTATTAGTCCATGGTACAAAGTTGCAGTGTAATCTCTTAAAAATAATCATTGCCTACCTGGGTGTGGATCTGCAGCTGGTGTGAACTGTCAGTTGGCTTCAATGAAGCTCTCACAGTTCATGCCAGCTTGAGGATCTCTGTGCACTTTTGAGTCAGGTGATAAAGCAATGATGAAAAATTAATTCTGACTACTGTCACGCATCCCTGTTACCTGCCCACTCTCAGATGTTGCTGCATTTCAGTCTGTTAATGCAAATAGAATTCCTACTGGCATGATGCTTCATTTCCCATGTGTACTGCATATATTAAGTGATGCAAAGAGACATTGATGAATAAAACTTTTTTTAATTTTTAATAGTTTAAAGGAAGGACTTGGTAGAGTCTTGAGTGGCATTGAACGTTTCCTGTGATTTTTTTCAAATGACCAGCACTTTCTGTCGGTGTCTGGTTTTGGTGCTGTGTTCTCAGTAGAACAATACAGAGGAATTATGAACATCCACCTGACGCTACTGAGTGTAGATCTTTTTGACTGAACTCCAAATGAACATTTTCTTTCAGAGCATATGCTTTCAGATTGTTGCTGGAAAATGGATTTTGATTTATAGCATAGCTTAATCGTAACTGTTGCAATGAAATAAATGAGTGGGGGGTGTTTGTTTTTATTTTTCAGATTACAGCCAAGAGTATACAGACTCAACAGGCATAGATTTGCATGAGTTTCTCATTAACACATTAAAGAATAACCCCAGGTAGGTATTTTCTGCATTAGAGCAGGCGCTCCTGAAACTAAAGCTGGTGGTTTTCAAGTTCCTGTAACTGTATACCATGTTTTATTAGTTCTGGAAATGGTTATGAGGGAAAATGTGAAGGAGGTAGGATGTTAACTGAGCGAAAAGCTATAAAAGGTCATCAACTTCTACTCTCCTGTCCAGTCACCCATTGCTTAATTTCACTGTCAGTGACATGTGGTCTTTGTCCTTACCTTCTTGCATATAGCTCTACATGATTTTAGCAGTAATATAACCATTGCATTTGGAGATTTGTGTATGAATATAAAGTAGCTTTCTTTGGGCAATGACTTACACAATTAAAATCTTGCACACAGTGCCAAATTCTGCTCTCGGTATTCCCATAGTTTTAGTTTTGAGCAGCAAGCTCATCTCATTGTTAAATTTGCCTCTAAATGTCTAAGGAAGGATCTATAACACTTTTATACATTGTGATTTTCAACGTTCATTTCAATGGAATCTGTTAAATAGGTACCATATAATTCTGCAGTTATAGGAGAACTAGGAATAATTGTGTACCTAACAGCTTGCATCACTTCTTGTACAGATGATGGAAGATCCTCAGATTGTTTTATCTGCACAAAATGAGAAAGTTCAAAAGAACTAAGGAGTGATGGACTCTATCAAGCTTAGAAAAAAAAAATTACATGCGTGGGAATACGCTCGGGAAATTTTTGAATGTTTTTTTGCAGGAGAGGACGAGGGGAAAAGTAACTTCTGAGACCCTCTGGTTGAAAACTGAGCATTCTGACTGAGAAATGCTGCAGCATTGCTTCCTGGGAGCCTTAGTTCAAAGGTGGTGTTCTCCATTGTGCTCTCTCTAACTAGATGAGATGTGCCCAGTCTTCTTGTCTGCAGATCAATACCTTGTGGAAGATATGTCTCAGACAAAATGTTGAAAATTTCTGTGGTGGCAGCTCTCTTCGTGCAAGAGCTAGGTTAGCTGGAAATCTAATTTTCCATCCAAAAAGGGTGAAAAAGGACCAAAGCTGTCCATAGCAGTCAGAGTTTTTCTATGCAGTTGATCACAGCCTGGTGTAGCTGGAAGCGCTCTCGGACCAAAGTTGAGCTCACGGAAGAGCCGCGTCTGTCACATAAGTCAGCGGAGATACAGCAAAGGCGGCTGCAATCTTCTCCCGATGCACCAGGGCAAAGCATGTTTCATTTTTAATCAAGATGTAAAATTGCCTTACAAACATTGATATATTCATTTTTTCATCTAAAATGTCTGCTGGTAGTTGATGCTACAAATCCTTGTGTTTCATTTTGACAGGGACAGAATGATACTCTTGAAAATGGAACAGGAAATTATTGATTTTATTAGTGACAACAAGTAAGTTGAGTTCCACACTTGGTTATTGTCATGTGTGCATGTAGCAATGTGAGCTGTGCAAGGGATATGCTTGTATGGACCATGGTGTCCTGAGTGCTGTTACTGGCACGCTGCATGATCAGGCTTTTATTTCCTGACATATGGTGGTACTGCTTAAAATACAGTAGATGGAAAGGAAAACCTTTTGCTTTTCATTGTGTCATAATTGCACTGGCTCCACTTCGATGCAAACCCATATGAAAAGCTTTCAGTGCAGAGAATGATCAAATAGGCTACCTCACGGGTTTCTCTGTGTTCTATGTTATTCCAATGTGTTGGAAAATCAAACTGAATTTGGGTGGAGGGATGCTTGCTACTGTGTGCTCTTTATAGTAAAAGGTTTCTGCAGCTTTTAAAAAAAATAGAGAGAATAGCAGCAGAGAAAGAAATGATGCTGACAGGAAAATAAGCATTTTGACAGTAAGAGAAGGAAAAAAAGGAGTATTTGCCAAACTAGCTGCTTCCAGCATCGCCCTGTGTCTGACCTTTGGGAGAAAGCCAGGAAGCTGTTGTCAGTGTCTCAGCAAATCTGCAGGATTGTTTTGTGTAGGGAGCGGGAGAGTGTGTGCGGGGTCGGGGAATGAGTTCTTCCCAACATACAGAATACTCAGTAGATACCACGAAGCGTGAGCTTTGTTTGCCCCAATGTGGTGCATGGAAATGTGTTTATTAGAAACTCAAAATATAATTCCTTTCTCTTGTCTGCCTTTTTGTAGCATTTTTTTGTATGTAAGTGCACAAAGGAGAAGTTTTCAGTTCGATTTCTGTCCGCTGAGTTATCAAATGTACCGCTATTTTCATTTAGTTATAGCTCAGAGGGAAGTGTAATTATTGGTGTGATTTGTTTTCTTTTTTCCAGTAATCACTATAAAAAGTTCCCTCAGATGTCGTCGTATCAGAGGATGTTAGTGCACAGAGTGGCAGCTTACTTTGGAATGGATCACAATGTGGATCAGACTGGAAAATCTGTAATTATCAACAAGACCAGCAATACAAGAATGTAAGTAGCAACACTGTGTTTCGCTTGTTCCCTTTCACAAGAGCTGGTTTGTACCATGACCATTTTGGTTTTTTTATTATTATTTTTTTATTTTTATAGCAAGAGTGAGTGCTGTTTATCCCTTTCTAGGGTGGGAGGGGAGGACAGGGCTAGCATTGTGAGATTATTTAGGGATCGAAAGATGCATAAGGAGAAATTAACCCAGTTTGTCTCTTGCAAGAAACTTAATGCAGTATCTTGGAATGTTACTTTCCCTGACTCTGTAGTGCCACCCCTCTGCTACAGAAATTAGCTTGTTGCTTTACGTGTCACCTGGTACCATACTGCTGTATTCCTAAAGTGTATTTGGAAGATTGCCTCTGCCCTTGTTCTGGGTTTCCCTGCTTGAAGAGTCGTTTTCTGCCCAACCTGATTATTTAGGATTTGGTTCCCCTCTGCCACCTGACACCATTTATTTCCTTTTCTTCCTCTGCTCCCCTCCTGGTTCCACTTCATTTTCTCTTCAACTCTCATAGTTTGACCACAGAGTTTTTGTGGGTTATGAATTTCTTCTGATGGTTCAAATGCATTGCAAAATTCCTGGCAGGTTAAACTTGTGCTGGCATGCTTTATGCTCTCCTCCATCAACCTGTATAAAGCTAGCAAAAGCTCAATATGAAGTTCCCTGGCTAATTCTGCAAAGGTGCAGTCATGTGTCCTTGACTAATCAGCATCACTTGTTCTGCCAAGTGCCACGTGTGTATTAACCATTATGGAACCGTAGCCTTACTTTCTCTCTTGGCCTATAAACTGCATAATAAAGAGGAAGTAATTACAACTGGGTAATGAAATTTTGGTATCTGGTATTGGAACAGGAAAGCCCCATTTGAAAATTGTGTGCTTCCTGTATTCAATTAGTAGGAGAAATAAAAACATTTATTTCATTTACATATCCAGTAGTTAGGTGATTTACTTAGACTCAGTTGCAGAGAATGTTGGGGGTTTTTTTTAGTGCTGTTAGCTTCTCCTGTGGAAGGCTCGAAGGACTACCTGATTTTGTAAGATCAAAACCTGAGCCAAACACATTGGTATTTGTTATTTCACTGAGCCCTAAAAATCTTCTGTGAAGTAAATTTAAGATCATATCATTATCAATTTCTTTATTATTTATCATATATTTATAGCATTATCAATTTATTTTAGATCCTTTTCATGGGCTAACCCTCAGATGCTCAGACATCTGTAAAACAATACTTAGACATTAATGTTTTTAGAGGTTTGATTAAAGCGTGCGCTAACAGCCTGATTTTCAGAAGTCAAGAGAATGACAGTAGCTTGATAAAACGAACGCTCAGGCTGCCAAGGCTTAGCCTTGAGGTCTGGTAATATCTGCCCCTGCGCGAGGGCTGTGTTTGGATAGGAATAAGAAAACACTGGGTATGCAGCAAACCAGTGTTGGCTTTTGAGCTGTAAATTAAAAAGAAATTAGTCTCCTCTTAAACAAAACACAATCAATTGTATCTGAAGGCTTTTCAGGCATTCCTCTCTTTATAGTTCTCCCTTTTCCCTTCGCATCTCTGTCACCTCTGTAGTGCACGAACTGCTACAGAGCTTTCCTCACAGCATTGCCTTCTCCTGGTTGACTCGATAATGTGATAGTATCACATTAATATCTGATAACACCTTGCTTGGTTGTGTGGCTGTGTGTTGCAGAGATGGGTGGCGCTGGAAGCGCTGTTAGAAATGCTTGCACAGTGCTCCTGGAGAAGACACTGAAGTAGTCTTCGACAGTCCAGAGTTTATGAGAGTGTTCTGGTGAAGCTGTGGTTCTTGCATTGTGGGAATGAGCAAGCAAGGCTGTTTACTGGGCATAAATTGGCATCCTTGTGGGCAACCTCAGCTGGCAGGACGTTGCAGGGGTATAACGGATCGAATGACCCTTTCAGCTGTGGTCTTGCAAGCTGGAGGTGAGACACGGAGCCGGACAAACTGATTCTGACAATATTCCTGTGTAGATCTTCCAGAAATAAATACAAGGCTTTGCCCCTCTGTTAACTGTGAGTACAGCTGTTTTGTAAGCACCACCCAAACTGCAGATTTTTTCCCTTCTGCAGTGATTTGGTAGTAGGTAACTGGATTATTTGAAGTTTGTATTGAATCATGGTGCTTCCAGTGTGTTATTTACACTATTTTGATACTGATGTAAAATAAAGCTTTGTAGAATAGCTCTTTCTTTTCATAACTGGAGGAGGTAGCATGTTCTTTTAAAACGTCCCTGGCTCTGACAGAAAATAGGTTGTTATTATCCAGCTTGAATAGGGGCTGATGAGACTTTTATCATCTGCAGCAAATATTGTCTAAATTCCCATCTGAAAGCATCCAGTGTGATTTCACGTGTTCTGCATTTCAGTACTCTGAGGAGACAGTTTTGTACGGTTTAGAATCAACACCAAATACTGGGAATGTGTTGACTCTATTAATTACTACTTGGAAGGTTTCCAGAATACCGGAAAACCTGGAGAGCGGCTGAAGCACTGTTCAACGTGGTTATGTTGTGCTGTAAGCCTGAGCCTTGATAGTTTTGTGTGAATTTATGGAGAGGCCACGTAGATGGATACTCTGAAGATATGCGTTTTGACAATAAATTATCTCTTTATGGCATATGGTTTCCGAAGTACTTTAGCTGCATATTTTGGAGAGGGAACAATTCTTGCATACTCCAGCATTCATGAATTCTGCACTGGCTGCGACTTCTGCGTGTGTGTGCCTGTTTGAGAAGAGCATGTGACTGCAGAGTCGCCGTATGGGTTTGAGTAAGCACCGTGTGGCTGATTTCTCTGGCTGAGTGAGGGTTCATGTCACATCTCTGCTTGCAAAGGTGAGGAGTTGTTCCTTGGCTCTGGGCAGTGAGGTGCATTTATTCTGTTTAGCAGAGATCTCCTGTGCTCGCTGCCTGCAGGTGCTTGGAGGCATAAGTGTCAGAAGAGTTAACAGCTTGGAGATGAGCGGGCTGGTTGGGAAAATCTGGTAACAATGCTACCTTAGAGGTGCCACAGTACGGAGTAGGGTCTGTCAAACCGGACTAGGGTATGAGCGGAGTGGATGGGGACATTTCATTTTTTCATCAGTTGGCCATCTGAAGGTGAGGTATATGCCCTTCTGTGTACGTGTGCCTATAAAGTACCTACTTTTGGGGGGTTTGAATTTGAGAAATGGTGTATTGAAGAGGTTGCAGCTGGTCTGGTCATCTGTGCTGCTTTACGGAGAGGGAAAAATGATGGTAAAAATGAATTGGGACTTGACTCTCTCTGGAATTGCAATCCTGCAGCTTTTGTGAACTCTTAGTGAAGTCTCTCTTAAAAATATGGTCAGGCAATAATGACAGTTTTGCAGTCTGAAGAGTATTTATGATGAGGAGCTTAATCTAAGGTGCATCTTTTTTTAAAAAAAATAATTATTGGAATGTGAACAAGTCATACTGTTTTTGAAGCTTTGTTAGGAAATTAAATTTAAAACAGAGATGACCTCAACTACCTAAATGTTTGTTAACCTTCATGAAGTTAAGTCTCTGTACTCTAGCTCTCATTACAGAGGAGTGGATTTTAAAAACAGATTATCTTTCCATAAGATTTTTGAAATTGAGACTAGGTTTAAAAAGAACAACTTTGAAAACTAAACATTGTTTTTCATCATCTGATATCTTACAAAGTCCTGCCTAACTAAATTGTCTTACTTTTGAAATCTTATTCTCAGCAGTACACATGAGAAAAGTTGATAAGAAAATGAGGGAGAATTTTGTTGTTGTTGTTTTGTTTTTATAGTCAAAGAGCTCAAATGCTACTTACATGGGGAAGTCTGCTTTGTTCAATATGAAACTGCTCTCGTGTCACCAGTGTAATATATATTTGTCATCTGCGTCTGCTTGTCATCTGTCTAAAGATAGACAGAAATGTATGGGGAACTTAAGACAGTGAAATATGATATAAACAGAAGTTTGGAATTGAGGCAAGATGTTAGACTGGGCATCCGAAATTGGAGCCAAAATAATGTGTATGTGCCACCTTCTATTCTGTATATTCCTCATAATTTGTATCAAACAACTGGAAGTACTTCAGAGCTTTTTGCAGAACTGTTCATATTGTTATACGTGTCAGTTCAGATTCATTCATTTGATTGTCTGTAAATAGGTGGAGAAATGCAGGGGAAGAGTGTTTGGTGTGCTTGGTAATTGAAAAGGGTTTTCGTGTCGTTGAGATCATGGCTCATGTGGCAAGTATGTCTGTACCGCAGCCTACACATGCATTCATGTACATTTTTATATAAGTGTGAGTGGCAGGTCTCATCAGAATTGAGAAGGTGGAGTACTGATAATATAGAGTGGTTGTATTTAGACATTTTCATACATTCTGAGGGCGTAACATACCTATTACAAACTTCATACCAATACTCATATCTTCAGGTATGACTAATTTTTTTTCAAGAGCATTGTGAGTTATGAACCTTATAATACTTGGTTTTCTTCTTACTCTGCGAATGTGAGTGTTAATAGTGGCATAGTCGAAAGGTTTTTTGGTTCCTTTGATATGTGTAAAAAAATAAGATGTTATGCATATTATAGGGGTTCGTTATAATTTAGGGGTGAACTGTATCAGCAGAAGGAGACATAATGTACAGTGTGTACTTTGAATAACCTAGAAGACCTTGTAGTTATGACATAGAATCTGTTATTCTGTCTCGTCTGTGTAAGAGTAGTTTTCATTGCAAGCAGAGAAGAAAAGTTCTTATCAGGTTTCTATTGTGTATACACAGGGTGTTCTTGTAGATAACGTGTGCTAGTAGAGGTGCACTGTGCTAATTTCACTGTCTTAAGATAAGAATCTGAACTTTGGTACAGGATCCTACAGACATGTCAGTAAAATGGCATTCACTGAACGTTGGCAATATCAGTGAGGAATAGTTTCTAGAATTTTTTTCTACCCTAGGCTGAAGTGCCAGGAAGACTTCTTTGATATGCCAAACGTTACAGCCTTTGGAGCATGCAGAAAAGTATGTCTTTCCCCTTGACTGAATAAGGTATTCGTGGTTGCTCAGTGTAAATGACTTCAATTTTTTTAAGCAGTTGTTTGTTGATGGGAAAGGTGGGACATTTTCAACAATTGGTAACGGCTCTTTGCTCTTTTTAGTTAGTTATATGGTAGTAGTTACAACTGTGTACCTGAATGCAGGTATCTTATTTTTTATGAGATCTCAGTCAAAGCAATTCAATGTTTGCAAGAGAGTTTGAAGCACAGTTTTGGGTGTCCTGTCCTGTCTGTTGTGTGTGTGTCCCCCGCACCTTGTAACACGGAATAGTTATCTGGCAAATGGTTTGCTGTATGGATTGCATCTGCATTTAAGCACCTTGTGCTAGCCTTGATTATTATATATGTACACAGAGTAATGATCGCATGAGAGTAAAATCGGTTTTATGAGCCACATAATACAGGAAAAAGTATGTGAACACCATTATTTCTGGTTTTATTTTTTTTTCCTTGGAGCCTTGCATTACTTTTCTTCAAGGGACTATGGAGTCTGCTCCGTTCCTCTCTTCGCTATTACAGTTACCTCTTTCCCATCTTCACTACAGAATAGTTGCTCCTTGACTACCAATAAATAAACAGAAACTGGGGATATCTATACTTTCCCACCGGTTTACAATTGCTGTTGCCCAGTCAGTATACAATTGTCATATGTTACAATTGTGTGGAGAAATGCAAGGGTGCGTAATAGACGTATGCAGCTAAAATGGAAGAAACATGTATAATTGGGAAATAACACTGTAATTGTCTGAGGTGTGACGTTTTGTCCCGGTTTAAACTGAACTAATACGTTAAGCAACTAAGAATTTAGTACAAACATAATGAAGAAATAGTGTATAATAACACAACTGTGAGTTTGTTGTAGATAGTAACATATGTAGTTTTGAAGTACAAATTATCCTGGTTTTCGTGGGTTTTATTTCTTGAAATAAATAATCTATTTTTCTTCAGAAAAATGATCTGTTTATTTTAATCTTCATGAAATTAGGAACATGATTAGAAACAACTTTTTTTCAGTGCAGTAGTAATCACGTTTAGGATGCAAGAGCCCAGTGTCCCAGTAGTCATTGCTGTGATGCTTAGGTTTTAGCCTTTAGCTCCTTTCTGGCATTTCCCACTGCAGCCCAGGGCTGGCAGCACATCCATGCATGCCAAGGAGGGGAAGGCTTTCGCATCCAAGAAGGAGCAGGGAACTTCCCGAGAAACACTTCAGAGGAGCACTGAGGGGGCTTAGCCATTTTGCACTGGGGTTCAGGAAATGTCTGCCTCCAGCAGTGGCCTGAGCCTCCTTGCACACTGCAATGCCTCGAATTTTTGTCGCAAGAGAGAGCCAGCTGACGTGGAGAAATCGCCTGTCTTTTATCCAGTCACATGGTGATTAGAGAAGTAATTCCGGGCGTATGTACGTTAGTAACTGGTGGGGATTTTAGCAATATCTTACTAGCGCGCTACAGGCATTTGTTTCAGGCACAAAGTTGCTGCTGGTCCACTAAATACGTTGAGGTTCTGTGCCTTCATCATTTCATTGCTTGATGGTCATCTGGAAGAGATTGAGCGCTTTTTTTTATCCCAGTCTTTTTTTTTTTTTTTCTTTATTTTAATGATACTTGGATAGACTTTTTCTGAGCAAGCATTCTGTCTTTTTAGTCACATGCCTGTTTTCCATGGAAGATACAAAAGAAAAAAAAATACTTGGTACACTTGAAGTTGAGCTGAATTTGACCCTGAAATGTTGGCTTCGTGCTTACCTCAATCAGTACAAGCCATATACTGGACCCATGGAAATGACTTAGTCTGTAAATGAGATGTTAGGGTTAATGAACCAGTTCTAATAGCTCCAATATTAAATTTTCGTCCAAAGTAATTTATCAAAGCTAAATTGTTTATAATTAAGGTGGACATGTACTTTACAGCTGTTCTATACTGTAATGAAATACTGGTTAAGCATTAATTAGAAGACATCTGTGGTATTTCTCATTTTCTGGTGGGGTGTGCGTTTGTTTTTATGCTTGCCATCACACTACTTAATAGTACAAGTTCTTATAAATATCTGTAAACCTTATAGGAGGTTATTGTCACCTGCTCTGTGTGGGGAGATGGGAGGTTACCCAGGAAGAGAGTGCTGTGGAATAGGAAATACGTAATTCGGTTGAGGGAAACTCTTCCTTACATGAGTAATTAACCTGTGTCTTTATGTGCTCATCCAAGCTGTAGCAGGGAAGTGCCTGTTAATCAAGATGCTGTTTGGTCATTTATACTTTCAAGTCAATGGAGGGAGATCTGGAAGTCTGAAATGGCCCCTGTGCTTTCCTCAGAGGTAACTGTACATCAGTATTAGGTGACATAAAGTCTGTAAATTTGGGCATTTCAGAAACAAGGTGCTAATGCACGAGCAAGTGAATTTTAGATGTGGTCCGAATTGGTTTTAGTATTTGCCTTTTATACTTCTGTTGCCTGCCTCGTGTTTAATGTAGGAAATATGACATGATCACTGGAAATTAAAAAAAGTATCATGAGTTTTGAGAATCCTTTGTCTTTATAAGGAAAGTCAGTCGTTTCTGCTCGCTGTTTCCAAGGTAGCCTTGTGAGGCTGTATCTGACAAGTTATTAAAAACAGTTGCTCTTCTTCAGGCCAGTAATTGTTCAGGGGATGACTTCTGATCCACGAGCCTTCCTGCTGGAGATGGGGAAAATGTTAATGGCCTGAGGTAGAAGTACGCACAAGAGTTTGTCATGGTACTAATTTGTGCATATGGGGCATTTCGAGAGGACTAGCAGTTTCTTTGTTAGCCTGTTGGCTTTTGGGGAACCATCTTGCCTTCATTGGTAGTCTTCAGCTCTTGAATTTGCTTCCTTTTTATCTCTCTCTTCCTTGTCGACTTTTTAACTTCTAAGATGGAAAAATGTAATTTTAAATAGATCACAGCAGTTATGCAACGCTGTAATTTTTAGCCACTTACAGAGTATGCCATATCCTTAAAATCAAATATTAATGAATTCCATAATAAAGTATGCTACCACTTACGAGCCTCTACTGGCTGGAAATAAATTGGCGTTCTGCAAGATGTTCAGTCTTGATAGAGATCCTGAATATCAAGAGCCAAATCCAATTCAGGAGAGTGGGAGCAAGAGAAGCAAGTCCCTCAGATACAGCAAAAAAATCTTCGTTTGAGCATAGGAAGACAGCACAGCATTTTGAAGCTCCTAAAAAGGTCCCTGTCTGAGAGAGGACATTGTACTTCAGCCCTGTCTAGCAGAACAGCTGGTCTTTCAGTGTGGCTTTGGCCTGCTGGCTTTTCCCCTGAGTTTAGAGCTAGATTTCTGTGTTCTGGCCCCAGAATACTGGGCCAGATATGGAAGCTTGTACTCAGGCAGTCTTTCGGGGAGTTGAGATGTACTGTGGTTTTGCGTCTGTGGATAAAAACAGGATGACTTTCTGGAATTAAGCTTTGGGAAAGCTTGTGAGGGTTGTGGGTTGTGCGATGATACCTCAATATTAGATCTGGTTCTCTAAATGCTGTATACTTCGAAAGCCTTCGGGATCTGGCCCTCTACTTGGTCCACACATGGAATAACTTGGCATTGAAGAGGTTTGTTGGACGTTGACTCTGTCCATCCTGCAGACTTCAGCTTCCACGTGGTTTTCATAGTGGGAAACGCTGCTGGTGCCAGCCCCGTTGAAATCGTGCTGCTGGGGTACTAGGACTGAGCACCTTGAAGGGTGGGCAAGAATGGCACAAGAAACCTCACGCTCACTGAATAAAAAATGCAGGGAGACGTTGCTTCCTTGTAGCGTTACTGGCTCTTCCTTTCAATCCTGCCAGACTTATCTGCAACCCCAATTAAAAGGGGAGAATGCCTGTCAAAATAACTTGTGACGTCTCACATCCTTGTTTAGTAATAAGTACAGAACATGTTTAGAGTCCAGATGCTGTTTTGAAAAAAAATGTTAAAGAATATACAGTCTTCAACCAGGAAAAATGTAGCATTTGGAGTTTGAGGTTTGTTGTTTTTTTTTCCCCCCCTGTGCTGCTGAGAAGGCAGCACCTTGAAGGAACTGTTTTTGTACGGGGTTGGTTTTTTTCCTTACAGCTTTCAATGTGCTTTTATCATCATAACAGAATTTCTTAGTGACTCATACTATAAAAGCAGCAATCTGTTAATGAGGCATTTAGCTTCAAATGCCTGAAATGCCATCTTGAGTGGTTTTAAGTATTAAGTTGTGATAATATAACTGCACTGTACTTTAACAATTATCTGTATTTAAATTCCCACTCTGACTTTTTTGAAACTGTGTTTTAGCATTCATCAGTGCTGAAATACATGAAACCTATTTGAAGGATGTAATTCTGGGCCCTCATTACTGAAAAAAAATCTGAGATAATTTAATCAAATAATTTAACCTTTCTGCCTTTCAGCATTAAGTTGGGGCCTTTTGACAATGATGATATTTTTTCTCAAGGTGTGTAAATTCTGGAACTCTCAGAATATGTTCCCGTGCCTCCATGATCAAAATGTTTATTTGTGCTGCAGATAGAGTTTTGGCCTGCAAGGTGAAGAAACAGTAATGCTTATGCAGTTTTACTGTTGTGGTAATGCAGAGCCTTAGGAGAGCCTCAAGCATAAAACTGAAGAAGGCACAGCGGGCAGATGTAGTTGATATTCACAAACTAGCAAAGCAAGAAACGCCACCGTCCTGTGTCACAGTGTGCCTTCGAAATAGAGGCCGACGTGATGTTGGAGTGAGCAGTCAGTCTACTTAAATACAAGTGCAAAAAACAAGAAAACACCGTTACACCATCAGAGCACCTGCATAAGAGTGCCTAAAATCTCCACAGTTTCTCTGAATCCTGTTGGCAGCAGTGCTTCTCCTCTGCTCTCACTGTCCCATTGCTCTGCTGATGGCATCATTGTGTAAGAACATTTTGTTGGTTATTCATTTTGTTTGCCGGATGATCCTGTGGGTACTCAAGGGTGGTGTTTTGCCCCCATTACCCTACCTGTCTTTCACTTTGTGTTCCTGTTTGTTCAGGAGAGGAATATTAACATGCCATCCCCTGTTAAGTGCGTTAATTGAACATTGTATTGCAAATGCAAAGTTCATTTTTTTTTTTGACTCTTGCACACCGCAGCAATCTCCACTTTTGAACTCGTTTTCCTATATTGCATTCCTTCAGACAGCTGCTTCACTATTACCTGTGAGGCTTTTGCAGATCACATGCGCTGCAGCACTTGCTAGATATTTTTCACTACATCAGGCGCTGTACTGGCAAACCCATCTTTTCCACACATGGTGAGGTTGTTGCTTCATTTGAAAGGCATCTTGCAACAGCCTCTGCGCTGTGATGCTGTCAGAAACATATGCCTCATAATAAAGATTTATGTACTGTATATAAGTCAGCCCTGACAATACCAGACTGTTTGTGTGCTCTGCTAATACAGTGACTTAAGTCTTCAGAACTGTAATGTTCAAAGCTCAGGCTTGTCTCTTTTTCCATTTGTCCCTTTGGTGTGGTATCTGTGCTTCCTGTTTCTTAGCCAGTTGGTTCAGAGCTAATTAACTTATTTTAAATGAGTGCAGATTTTTTTTCCCCCAATAGTGTTTAATTTCTTATCTGCCATGCAAATAGAGGTCTATGAAACTGTGTTAGTTTGCTTCTAAATGTGGCAGATGCAAGGAAATGCCATGTGACTTCCTTAGTCTGTGTATCCTGATAGCTATTACCCGTCGGCAATATGTTTTTAAAATCTGCAGTTTATTTAAATAGTGAATACCTGGTTAAGGTACTTAAGGTTTTGGGGCTTTTTCATTACTACTTACAATGGTTGACTTGGAATCAAAAGCATTAAATGAGCACATAATGGGAAATTCTCTTTAGAGACTCCATGTGAAAAAAATGCCCGAGGGATGAACTCTGTTTTCTGTCATACTGAGATAAATTGAGAGGAACTCTGTTGAAGTGAATGGAAAGAGCTCACATTAAAATCACCATAATGATAGTAGAAAAAAGTCTTATAATGGATGTTGCTATCAAAATTTTAACTTTTTTTTTTCCTTTCTGACACGCAGAAACGTTTTGCTGCTTATTCCAGCTTTACCATTTCCAAAATATAAGCTTCGTTGCAGGGAAGGAGTCCAGAAAAGTGTCTTTTCTGGAGTCTTGTTTAAGTAAGGACTGCAGATGGCTTTTAAGTAACTATAAAATGAGAAAGGTAAATGATAATGGTCAACTTGAGAGAAAAAGCAGACACAAAAAACATCTAAAAGGGGTAGTGGTGGAGCTTTGTTCTGCTGTAAGTTTGTTACCATGTATCTTCGGTGTTTCACAAAACGACAGCCTGGTTGAGGTTGGAAGGGACCTCTGGAGGTCAACTTGTCCAACCTCCTCTGCTCAAGCAAGGCCACCCAGAGCCAGTTGTCCAGGACTACACGCAGGACTATCCCAAGGATGGAGACTCCACCATCTCTCTGCGCAACCTGTGTTCGGTCACCCTCTCGCAGTGAAAGTATTCCAAGCACAGAAATGAGAAACTTGATCCGTATCTGGAAGCGACCATTATTAATGATCTTCTAACACAAAAATAAGGCTGAAAGAGTTGAAAAGATCATTGGCTCCATGAGAAGGAGCACAGCCACTAGAAACGGGAAAGCAGTATTGCCCTGAGAATTTGCCTGAATGCTTCCCCCAAGCACTGGAAGTTGAAAGTTCCCCCAAGTTCACTGGACCTGATATTGCAGTGAAGTATGCAGAAGTACTCTTGAACCAGGGAAAAACATTGGATAGGAGGCTAAATGATGCCTGTTACATGCTGCATCGGGCAATTGGGTAAGCTGATCGCTTACTAAAAAGTTACTTTGTAATCCATCCTTTCCCTTTTATCAATGTGAAAGAAAACAGAATAGGAGAAGGTTTCCCAAGATTTTGGGCAATGTGAGCAGTCTTTGCAGAAGTCCACAGAGGCTCAGATAGTTTCAGGAAGCTGAAAAGGAAGCTGGCAAAAGGTTTGGGTGCTGCAGGACACCTACTGAAGTTGGTTTCCCGTAGGTATCCTGCTGGCACCTGCCTGAATACCATGGTGTTACCTTGCTAGGCAGGATGGAGAAGAGAGGCTGTCTTGGCTGCTGAAAGGGCCTAAGCTTTCTGCAGATCTGGGGGTGTGAAGGGGGCTGCCCAGCTACCTGAGGGTGCACAGCAAAGAGCACTGACTTACTCTGAGATCCACTTTCTCTTAAACATTCGTAGCACCTGATCAAAAGCTTTACAAGGAAGGAGGCAATGCACTGTGTGTTTTGTTCTGAAACACACTGCCAGAAAAATGGCTGAGCTACCTGGCAACTTTTAGGAAATATTAAATGAGTTCATATGCGAGTGTGTTTTTGTGAAGTGCGTTTTTAGGGCACAGATGTTTTGCTTCCACCTGTACTGTCAAGCAGTAAAAATTTGAATGATCGAAAGGTTATATTAAATACAAAAACCCCCACAAAAACCTACCCCAAACTTTACATTTTTTTTAGCCTGTGTGATTTCACCCTCTCTGAGTCTTGGTTTCTGAGCCTTTAAGGTATAACTGGGTCATACTTTCCAGTTTTCTCAATACAGTCTCTGAACTGCAGAAATCCTATTGACTTCTAAAGGGATTGGTATTTCCTCATTAAGCTTTTTTGGAGTAGTGGGGTTTGAGGTTCTCAAGTGATCCAGTGATTCCAGATATGAGGGCTAAGTGAAATAATGAATATTATACATATGGGCAGCACTCTTTGTAAGCCTACATTTGCATGTCTTTTCTTGCAGGCTGTTGTTAGCACGTAGATGGGTGGCCACCAATATAGGATAGGTATTGTATGTTGTTTTGGGGTTTTTTGGGTTTTTTTTTCTTGCAGAAGACCCCTAAATAGTTAGAGTACTCGAGTTAGTGATAAGGTCTTTAGAAGTACTCAATGTCTCTTCAAAAAGGCTATGCAAATCCCATTTTTACCACTTAAAATTAAACTAAGGTGTGGGTAGGGTTTGAAGGTGTAAATTAGGTAACCAGTGTGGTAATAGTAAATAAGTTCTTGGTTTTACATGGGTTTGTGATAGTAGTTATAAAATATTCTTTGACTTGAGTAAGACCTGAATTTATACTAGTACTGAAAATAAGCGTCATAAATTCACTCCCTTACATGTATGAACGCAATTTCATATATTGTATAGACTCTACTGCTGACAAGTATCAGGCTTAGAAGAGAAGTAAATGTGATTATTACTCATTTAGGGCTCACATGAGATGAATTCACTGTATCTGCTATGTTACTGTAATCATATAGTATATTAGTATATTGACAGCGTACTGCATCTTACTCAAAATTATATATTGTTTTCTTCGATTTTCAAGCACTGGATTTACCTGCAAATTCATAAACTTAATGCAACAGACTTGCCCAGAATAACCACAATGGTGCTCTTTCCTTTTAGCAAATGCATTATACAATTACAGGGGACTTCAAAGCTGTCAATGTGGAACTTGCACTGACATCAGAGGACCAGAAACAAATATTCGCAGAATCAGTCTCTTCTCTACCCAAATGACTAGAGCATTTGGTTCCACTTATTGGTGTTAAAATTAGTTTGCCATATGTATACTCCTAAAATATATATTTTTGCGATAGATGTTAAAAAAGAAAATGCAGTAAACAGTATTAACAAAAAATACCCAAAACTCTATATGCAAATATAGCTGGATTTCAGTATCTCCTTTAAAATAGTCCTTAGTTTCCGTTTCTCTCAACTGAATGCCCTTTTCTGATGTGGAACATTTAAGCACTTACTGAAGGAGGCCTGTAGACTGGTGTGCCTGAAGATATTTGTTGCTGTGGTGTCCTATTTCTCACTTGACAGTCTTCCTTCAGGCTTTGCATCCTTTTTTAACAGAGCTGGTCGTGCAGTTTGCAGCCTCACTGGTAACGATGACCTGGAGCTGTAGTGATGACTGGGAGGCAAAGATTTTCTGGTGGTGCTTGTAGTAATGCAGCGCTCCATAATGCTCTGCACATTTGCAGAGTCTCTCTGCCCAGGCAAACTTCTTTTCACAACTGGAGGTTAATCACCTACTGCGCTTGTAGATTAATTTTATTAACAGGCACATACTGGATCATTAGTTTAGGCTTGTGCTTGATTTCACGCTTCTCCTATTCTCTTCTGACAAGTGGAAACATTTTATAAATAGTAAATGAAGTGAAAATAGGATTAAAAAAATGAAAATAATGCAATGAAATATGAAAATCATGTTATTTGAAGAAGTTAGTAGTTGGAGGAGACACTTTACCAAATTGCTTTTTCAATCTTTTTTCCTCTCTAATTTTTGATTACATTTTTTCCCCCCCTGCATTTTAAAATACCAGTTATTTTTTATGCTTGGTATATAGTTTATTAGAGGCTCAGCAAATAGTTTAGAACTGTAAATTTTACACCGGTAGTACCGTTGCAGAAGCTTTGTTTGCGTGTTAGGATGTAAAACCAGAAAAATAACATTCCTCAGCTGGTCTTGTCAAAGCAGAATATTTGAGGAAATTAATCGTCTTTTTTGGCTGTGCAGGCACAGTGTTCTTTAATGGGAGCAAAGGCAAAACAACCCACCCAGCAATCCATTAACAGGGCTTTGTAGCCTTTCTGTTTATGAGCAAACATCACTAATGACCCATTAGGTTTGAGAACTATGCAGAGAGCCATGCTGCTTTGGGCTTGCCAGCAAGAAGGGTAGTAGGGCATCCAGAGAGTCTGCTGACTTTCGTCTGTTGGGCCCTATATCTGTTAGTGCTAGCATCTATGGATGATGGACAAAGGTTCCTTGAATTCTCAAAATCTGTGGAAATGGGGCTGGTATGTTTTGATGCTCTGTCACAAAAGTGCAGATTGTGAGCAGGAGTGTGAGTCCTTCAAATTCATACAGAAAGTGAGGCAGGAGAGCTGCTGTCTCTTAATACTGTATTTATAACAGTTCATTACAGATGTTTCCTGCACATCTGACAATGAATTGTAATAGGCTGTAATTATGGCATGAATATGTGCTGTATTTTGATTTGAAATCCATTGCTAATTAGTTTAGTGCAAATCTGAATGCTGTAACAAGAAGATGATGGCTGATTTACGCATCTGGTTTAATTTTCCATGCTGAAATAAGATGAAGCTGAGATTTTCATTTTGAAGTTTGTAGAGGACTTTTATTTACGAAGTCACTGACTTCTGTAAATTCTGCCCTTTGATTTCTTCACAGTTGGTCCATTAATGTCAGTGGAAGCTTCGTGTCTTTTTTATGGAGGTCTCTAGACGTGAGCATCTCCTGCCAGTACTGCTGTTAACAGCTTCTTCAGTGCAGAGTACAGAGTTTGTGTTCCCTGGTAGAAATCTCATGGCGTGACACAGTGTATTTACTGCTTTTATAAGCCAGCTTGTGCATTAGCAGTGCCTCAGTTGGGTGATAGCAGTGTGTGAATCCCAGCTCAGTTCTCCAGGCCACTGGTTGCCCTATTGATATCCGTGAAGCTTAAAACATTACGGGTTTGGGTCTGGAAGTGGTGTAAGCTGGAGTGTTATTTATTGACAGCTACAAGGCATTGACAGTGACCAGCTTGGTGACATGAGATGCTTCTTAAGATTTGCTTTTTGTGCAAGACGAGGACATGGAACAGCATTCTCCCAGCTTACGAACCTGAAAATGTTGAACTTTTAACCAGTGGGGTTTGACTTTTAAAAATAAATGTCTGGGTGCGTTTATATCGGTGAACTAATTGGTACTCTGTGATTCTTCCGGAGTATTTTCCCCACTTAATGGTGATGAGATAATATTTTGTTTAAACAAAACACCATCAGTCCCTTGAATTACCAGTTTTGTTTATTAGGAGTGAGGAAACTCTTGGTTTTGGTTTTTAAGATTTATGTCAGTTTTTCCTTACTTTTAAAGGTGGATACGCTTCCCGAAGAGGCAGTGTTGCCGGAGGGCACAGCTACTGAAGGAAGCAAATTAACATACAGTGTGTTAATTTGTTTTCCCTGTCCTTCAGTCACAGTGAGGAGAGTCTAAATATTTCAGTGACTGAGACTTTGGATTCCCGCTCCTTGCTACACAACAACAACAAAAGCTATTTATAGCAATAACAGTTAGCAGTGATACAGCAGCCTCAGACAGCTTTAGGCAGCATCTCACCATGACCACAAATGTTAACTGCTTTTGCACTGAATGCCTCTGTGAAAACAAAGAGCACTGAGAAATAAAGATCAAAGCGAAACCAAAAGAAAGATTTTTTTATTGCTATGTTTTACTTTGCTGGCAGACCAGAGCAAAGGTTTTCTGAACATTTAAAAGATGAAAAAGGTGAAGAATCCCAGAAGCGATTTATCTTGAAGCGAGATAACTCTAGTATTGATAAAGAAGACAATCAGGTTGGTTCTCGGTTCGAGAGTTGCTGAAATTTGTTCTGTTTTTGAAGGTGGGCTGACTGATGTTATTGTTGTTCTTTTGTTGTTGCTCTCCTCCTCCCTTGCCCTCCTGCCCCTTCCCCACCTCCTCTGGCGTACGTACCACCGCGGGTAGCATCGAGCCCTGGCGTGGCCGCTTCAGCCGTGGCAGTGTGTGGGTTTGCATGGGTGGTTTGCTTGGCGCAGGACTTGCTGCATGCCCACGGGAGGGGGAATGCCGGCGGCTCCGGGCTGCGTGGAAGGCTGTGTCAGTCGCATTTCTCCATGCCTTGCCTAACTATGGCAGTTGTTCTGCTCCCTACAGCTTTCTCCTTTCCGTTGTACCCATTCAGAGTTGGATTTCAGTATGGACTGGTGATAAACTGATGTAGCCCAAAAAGGAGAGAGGAAAAAAATACTAACAAAAAAAAATGTGCCCCAAATAAACATGTGACAATGAGGCCAGGTTGATGATGATGATTTTTTTTTTTTTTTAAACCATCCTAAATTAAGTTGGGACCGAAAAGAAATCAGTTGTATCTTTTAGTTCCTTCCCTCCTCCTGTGCCCTCACCACCTTTTACTGTCTGTGTAACTTACTTGCTTGTTGTGCATGTACTGTGGCAGACGTTCCCCCCCTGTGTTGCCTGTGCCATAACACTACCTTAGCTTTGGTGAGCCCGGTGAGTAGGGGAGCGCCAGGGAAACGTGTGTGTTTGTGCTGCCTTTAAAAGCGGGTGTTGTGCTGTTTCAATCCAGTGCAAGCTGTGTATGTGGAATATATTAACAAAAAACAAATAAAAAAGGGTTCTCATGTGAATTGCTTTTATGAGAAAATTCTCACAGGTAAGAAGACCGCGTGTGCTTTCTTTGCTTGAGGTTGTATTTGTGGAGGGCCCTGCCAGTGAGCCTCTCATTGTCACTCTCCTTCATGTTTTCAGTGAAGGACTGATTTTTTTCCTTGCCTTTTTCTTTTTTTTCCCCTTTTTTCCTTGACTTTCAGTTATACGTAGCAGTCTTGCCAGTTATGCTGTATCCAAGTTGGCTTTGAAAACAAACCCCAGGCGATTTCAGGGTGTAGTGAGCATGGGGATCAGCCGAAGGAAAGCAGCGTGACCTATCGCTGCAGGTGCTGGGCTGCAGGGGGAGAAGGACCAGTACTTGAAACCCAGTTGCCAGTGAAGCACTTCTTGCTGGGCGTCCTCTGCTGCTCTCCTCCATCCGATGGCACAGCCATTTCCTGCAGCGTGGTTTACCGAGAGGCACAAAAGGCCTTTCTTTTCCCAGTGAAACTGAAGTTGAGTGTTCCTTATGGTGTGGAAATGGTTAAAACTGTTGTGCCAAATATTTGAGACTTCACCTCCTTGTACACGTAGGCTTTGGGTTTTTGCTAGGGTTTGCAGTTTAGCTCTTGCAGCCTGGTTTCCCTCTTTTCTTCCTTGATTTTGTCGGTGGCGCAGCGCTGCCTGCCCTCCTGCTCTTCACAGCTGGTAGGAGAGGTGAGAAATCTTAGCAGATGAGAGCTGTGGCACTTAGTCTTGGGGCGAGAACACCCAGTTGTAGGACAGCGGGTCCACAAAAGCCATGCAGAAAGTCTCATTTCAGCCACCCGCTCTACGAACCAACAAGCAGCATCTTAACTGGAAACCCTCGGGTGCCCAGCCTTGCAGGGCGTTTTGTGCAGGAACAACAGCTATCGTTTTCATGCTTCATTTGTTTAAGTGAACATTTATTAATTCTCAGCTGACAGTTACTTAATGGCAGTTTTTAACAGCTCAACTTATATAACCCTCCTGATTTTCTTTCTGCTCAGCAAAACAGAATTCTTCCATTTAGAGATGACAGACGAAGTAAATCAATTGAAGAGAGAGAAGAGGAGTATCAGAGAGTGAGGGAGAGAATATTTGCACAAGATGTGAGTAGTTGTTTTAATTGCCTCTTTAGTGCCATACCTTCGCCGGTAGTCAGACAGTCTTGCCCCCTCTGACATGAACACCGCAGCTGGACTTGCCCTGTGGAGCTGGAGATGACAGGGAAGGGCGATTGGCGCAGAGGGTCTGAGAGGACCTCAAGAGGTGCGGAGCTTGGTTGCTGGAGAAGGAGGTGATGATAGTTGCAGGGAGAAGAGTAGAGGAGAGATCAGGCCCAGCATGCTGTCTGAGGAGTGCTTATCCCATTTCTTTGAATGTTCATGTTGTCTAGGTTTTCTTAGTTTTTCCTTCTCATTTGCCAACCAAAGAGCAGTGATTTAAATGGACACTGTCAATAATTTCAAATAGCTGTGTTATTTCATATTTGTTTTGAGCTGGATCGAATTTTCTAAGTGTCCTTCTGCAGAGCCTCCTCGTAGTTTTGTTTCTTTGGACCAGTGCTGTAGCACTAAGACACAAAAAACAAAGCCAGAGGCTAAAGATGGAGTTGCATGGTTGTTTTTTTTTTTCAAATGGCCAATTAAGGAACTGTATTTCTGCCATCAGAAAGAGCCAGTGACATTGCTGATAATTTTATTCTGAAAGGAGTAAAATGAAATAGGCATCATAATTCCTGCTTTTACCAAAAAATCAGAACTTGCACAAGAAGCTGTGTTGCTAGAGGAAAACATTTAAATATGAAACATCTGTGAGTAATACCTCATGTTCCTGAAAAAGGAAGAACAGCATAATACTGTAATGACGGGGTACTAAAAGGAGAAAAAAGTTACCGTTTTATTGTTTTATCTCACATCTCAGTGGGAGCTCTGCCACTTAGAGGAATGTGGGAATAAACCCAATTAAAACTATTACTCAAAATCGTATTTGGCAGTGTCCTTTTAAATTAAAACTGTTCATGTGTTGTAGGGCTAATAGTATGATTTTAGATATCCTTTTATTTTGCTCTTGTTTTGGAGTTGCACACATCAAAGCTGTTTTTCTTTAGCAGAATACATTGTATAGTTTCAAGGGGTGTGTTGTCTCATTTGTGATAAGTAATTTTGCTTGTTAGTAAGCAGTTTGCCACATCAAAATAGTTTTAACTGGCGTTTTCTTTCTTGGCTGAGACAATTCCAGTAAAAGCAAAGGCCCTGTGGTTTACATTTTGCTTTCAGCATGCGAGTCTGATGTCACAGTATAGAGGGTAGGGTTACAGAGTCATTCAAGGGCTGCAAGAGCCTTTTTGCAACCTATCTTCTGTATAAAAGTTGCTGGTTCTCGATTGTTACAAAGGAGCTTGTACAAAACAAAAAAAATCTTTGGGTTTTGCAGCTGACTTCAAATGAGGCAAAATGTTGTTTAGAAATACCATGTGGAAAGTTGTTGCCAAAATAATGCAATTTCTATCCCAAGCAGCAGCTAGACATGCTAGTCTGGGAAACGAAGGTGGCTGGAAAAGTGTGCTGAAGCCCGCTCCAGTGTGCGCTGCTGTCTTTATCTTTAGATACTTGAGTTTTAAAGACAGGCAAGTGGTGAGCATTTTAATTGCTCTCAGCAGGAGGTTGTTGTGGTCCATTGGGTTAGCATCTCTGAGCGTGGTTTGTGGCAGGCATTTTAAATGGACTGGGAGTGAGCATTTTTAAAGATCAGCAATGTTAGATATCTCTCCCTCTCTCTCTCATATCCACTCATTTGCCCTCTCTCCCTGCTATTGCAGGTGTTAGTGAGCATCATAGCACAGTGAATTTCAGCAAGTCGTACTAATAATATTAACAGGAATATATGTCTTAGCTGAGCTTTTCTGAGTGGAGCACTCATCACATATACGAGGTGGTTTAGATATGATGTCAGTGATTGTGGTGGTGGACAGTGTAATTTTTTTCAATTTTAGGAAAGAGAGCAATGGCTTTCTGTTATAGGTAGCCACTTACTGCATATAAGACTGTATAGTTTTAAAGCCCTCTGCAATCATTAATTAATCCAGTTCTCCCCAGGTTTCTCTGAGGTAGGTACCTAAGCCTTGTCATCCTGCAAATTATAGATATAGAAAGAGAAACAGGGAGGGATTAATGATGTGGTATTTTTATTATTATTATTTTATTTAGTATTACTGTTTACAATGCTGTAGTCAAGCCTTTATTAGTGCCTTGGTTATGAACCATAGAAAATGGATTATAGATACTTCACATCTAATTAGAGTATGCATGAAGAGAGCTTGCAGGAGAGGTCTCCAAAGGGCAACCATGAAGGTCAAGAGTACTGCTGTAACGTGTTTCGCCTAGCACCCCCTCTCTAAACATGTTTGAGGTACTCAGAAGTCTTTGGATAACACATCAGCCCAAGAGTCAGAACCTGGGACAAAATTGAGGTAGAAAAGGCAGTCTGGTTACCGGGGCAAAAAGTGCTGTGCTTGTTTCAAGTGCTGTGAAAAATGTCTAAACCTGGACCCCGTGTACTAGCCAGCTGAAAGCTTGCTTGCCCTTCCATTGTTTTTGCAGCACTCTAGTGCACCAGGTATCTTCGTTTCCAGGTGGGAAGGTTTTAACAAAATAAATATGTTCATGAATAATGCCATCATTATGATAGTCCTCGTGATGATTAGTTTGATATTAGTCAGTTTAAATTATGCTTTCTGGCAAGTTTTCCATCTGCTATGTTGGCTATCATAAATTTTGACAAGGGGAGCTGGAGGTTTTAATGACTCATGTCATGTGTAGAGTCATAGCAAGTGGCAGGGATTGAGAAGCATGTTAGTGTGATACCTTAATATAAGGATTGGTGAAGAAATAAATAGTTATAAAGCAACATAGTTCCAGCTCACCTCAAACTTTCCAGGCTGCTAACAGTAAAACAGTGCTGCGTGAGCTGTGTTACACTCAAAGCTATTTTCAAGGTTATTTTTTAATTGCAAAGCCTACAACCTTCCTATTTAAAACATTTTTATTGGAAACTTAGTTTTACAACAATGTGAATTTTACAACCAAGTGCACTGGATCAGAGAACCTGGAGTATCTGGGTCTTGCAAAGAAGTTTCTTGTCTGCTTTAGTTGCTTTTAACACGTTGAAAAGTGGTTGTCCAAGACAGACAAAGAACAATCTAAAAAATTTTTTTAAAAGTATGACTTGTTCATTCCCTGTGTGTTAATTCAAATTCTATATTTAACTGACAGTCCCAAATGCATGTGTAAATGGTACACTATGTTTGGCTTTTAAGCATGCAGAAAATTCATTCTAAAGACTAGCAATCAGATTACGTAGGGGAAATTGCATTCTTTGAGGTTAATGCAATGTATAACCTCATGAGCCAGAATCATGTAAGCACCATCCATTGTTCATAAATGTATTCTCTAGTAATCGTTGTGTATTCACTGAAAAACATAGATATTCTATTACTTACACAAATACTAAAATTGCCCATGGTACACATGGAACTTATTTAAGGAAATACACCCTGCTGGGTTTTTTCTGTTATTAATTGTAATGGCTATTTTTTACTAAGGAGTGTGTTCTGAAGAGCCAGATCCTTTAGATAATATCACGATTCCTCTACTTAAGAAAACACTAAGGATCTTTATCACTCTCCTATTAAAGAGAGTCACGAAAGAAAAATTTGAAAAAGTAGTTTCAGCCTGTCCTGTCCTTCTAGTAGGAGAAGGTTGGGAAGAGGAGGGTTTAAAATTAATGAAACCCAAACAAAGGCACGCCTCATGTTGACTACCATAAACCCGTAGATACTGAAACTCCCGTACTGCTGTACAGAGTCTATGTTTGTGGCTGCAGATCAAGCAGTAAGCATTAGTTGGAAGTCTGAGATCTATCACATCTTGTTAGCTGACGTGAAAATGATAACCTGATGGTATCCGCTGCAGGATATTGCTGTGTGTTAATAGTTATCTATGTTGACTAACGTAATTAAAAACACATGCAGCACCCCCCTGTATACCTAGCACACTGACAGAGCTGATGCACGTTTTCCAGTTGAGACTTTGAAAGGTTCTGGGAAATTGGAAGAGTGAAATACTGGTTTCATAAATGACTGTCATACAGAGAACCCTAATAGAAATCCTGCATGGAGAGGTCTCGAAGGAGGTGAATTTGTAGGTAGTCTTCATAACTTTTTTCCTTTTGTAGATTTGTTGTCAGTGTCTTTGAGTATAGAAGAGCCAAGTGTTATAAGAATGTTTTTGACAACAGGTGTGCTGTGTACTTAAGCTTTCCTGGTGCTTTAAATTGAACATTATTGATGCTATAGATCAGGAAAGTGAGTTCTGACCTTGTAGTAGCTGAATTGCTATCCAGAGTTGCTTAGCCATTGGACTTCTAGTAGTAGGAACAACATAACAAAAAGTGCCTGTCTTCTCTGCCTCTCAGGCTCATGCCTGTACTGAAAAATAATTTCCACAGGTTGTGTGGCCCTGTGCCAGCATGATCAGCCAGGAAGACAAATGGAGTTATTAGGGACTCTGTCTACAAAGTCTGTAATGCAGATGACAGTGATTCCCATCAAGACACTGAATGGGGAGCAGACCTCTACACTTGCTTGATACAGTAAATATGTGGGATTTATATTTTGATTTATGCCCCAGTCTCTTTAAAAACTTGAAAAAAAAAAGAAATCCAGACAGGTATATGCCCCTTTGCTTTTGTAACTTTGTGGGGACATAGGCCAGTGCTCTGGTCTATGCAAAGGTGTTTACTCGCTTGTTCTGGAAGAGTAGCTATAATGCTGCTTTGGAAATGTGGCTGCAGTGAAGTCAATGCATAAATGCCTGTCGTGAACCTCAAAGCGAAGACACAGTCCCCCAGTCGAGCTTGTGCAGGCCCACAGGGTAATTTCACTGTGCTCATAGGTAGTTAGACTGTGCTGGAGTCTTCACAGCCACATTTGTTAATGAAACCTTGTGACTAAGGTATGTAAAATTAGAGGAGAGGCAGTGTCGTAGTTTTACAAAGGTTCCCAGGGGTTTTAGGTGAAACAGTTCATGTCTCCTCTTGGCCTGGGGTGAAACCCTAGGTCTGCTTTAGCTCATGGAAATTTGGTCCCTGGCAATGGAGAACTTGCTCCTGATATCCTGGGGCTTTGTGCTAAGGAGGGAGATGCAGTTGCCACCGATGCAGCCCAGAGCCTTGCATGTTTAGTTGGACTGCAGGGTGAGAGCTTGCCTGGGAAGCCCACAGAGCTGTCATATGTCCCCTGCTGTGGGTGCTGGGTGAGCGAATTAGAGCTTGAACGGTAAACTTCATTGCTTTCTTGGGGCTAAATTCCTTCCTTGGATGAATTGATGGGCTGGCACTGGCTGCAGTGCCAAGGGAAGACTTTGCCCATGCATCTGCTGGAGCACTGGGAAGGAGCAGTGTGTTGCTTCTGGTGTTGGCCAGCATTGCTCCAGTAGGTCATTAGCCTGCCCTTTTCAAAACAGAAACATCCCAAATCTGTACATATCCCATACCATTAAAATCTGACATGGCTAATGATGGCATTGCGTTATTCTTTGAGTTGAGTCCTGTTGTTACAGAAGTAACGGGCACGATCCCTGGTGCCCTCCTCCCTTTGGCTGCCTTTTGTTTAAATTCAGTGCAAGTACTGATTGTCCTTTCTTCTGTACCTCATGGAGATATAATCCAGTGACAGCTACGAGGCATTTTGTGTAGCGAACATGAAATAGGAGGGAAATTTAAAAAATCAAAGAGGGAGAATTATTCATGGGAAATTGAGCACAGCTTCATTTCTCTGTATAAAAAATTAAGTAATGCTGAAAGAATTACACACTTGCCTGTAGGATTTATTTCTTCTGAACCCTTCACTTTTCTGGGGATCTAAGTCCTCCAGCAGAGAACCTTTTTGCAATAGACTATTACTGTTGTTAATATTATTATTGAGATGATTATCATCATTTTATATTTCAACGTGAGTATGAATGTTTCCTTTCCAACCCTAAAATGTGAACTCGCATAGTATTTCTAAGTACTGCAGTAGCTTCTCTCCCTTTGAAGAACTTTGTCAATTCTGCATGCTTTCCTCCTGTTTGTCCTTCCTACCTGCAGCTCTGTGCCCTTCTGCAGCCTTATTCTGAGGTGGTAGGGCAGACCAGTGAAACCTTATATTATGTAGGAAAAATGTTTTTCTGCTTTGAATTGCCAGTGTTTTGCACATACCACCTTCTTCTGATCTCAGGACTGAGAAATTTCAGTTTGTTTCCAAACTGAGACCCCTCATTGCCAATGTGTTGTAATGCATGGAATTTATTTTACTGGCCTGACCTTATTCTTGACCTTTTTTCCCCTCCTGTCTTCTGCAAATGCAAATGATGCATGAATTGAAATCCCCTTGAGCCTGAACAGGGGAGATAATTCTAAACTCAAGGAAGGAATTGGAACAGCAGAGCATATCTAGAACGTCTGATACAATGCCTTTTTTATTTTTCAGTCAGTTTGCTCCCAGGAAAACCTTTTTGTGGAAAACAGGTAAAAAATAGTTGTTTTATTTTTGTGTTAAATTTAGCTGCTTCTCTTATTTTGTCTATCTGTAGTTTTGTAGTTGTTTATCCTAATGCGAAGACTGTTGAGCAAGTTTGTAATCCGTATTATCTGCAGTGTTTTTGTGCTTTAAGAGGGGGGAAAAAGAGATTGCCTTGCAGTGTTGTATCTGACCAGATAAGGTGTTATGCTGCTTTCCCAAGACTTTGCATTTCAGTTTACAAAGCAGGTTGTGGGAGGGAGGGGAGAGCCCACCAACGGTTTCCTTTCAAATAACCACTCTGTCTCTGGAGTGCCCTTAGAATTAAATTTCCTGATCTTTGAAAAGCACTGTGGCAGTGGCTGGATGACGGTATTTATGAAACACCACACTTGTGTTTCTGTTGTTTGACCAGCTCTCCTGTGGGGCCGAGCGGCGGCACCGACTTCACTTGTGGCTTATGAAGGCTCACAAGTCCCCCAGACGAGACCTGCTTTACTGCTGCATTGTAGTAACAAAATGGTGATATCTGAGCCAACTGTTACTTTGCATTACTGTGTGATAGTTCTTATGGATGTTGTTCTTATTATAATAGATCCACTTAAAGCAAAGGGAAGAAGAAACTGTGTTGAAGATTTACAAACTGTGAAGTGTTAGCTCCATAGCAGGCATCAATTAGCTTAACTGTGTTTAAAATCTTAGAAATTGTGCACCTTTGTGGCAGATAAGGATTTTAACCAAAATGCTGGGAATTTCACTGGTGAGTGTTTGAGCAGTGCTAGCCCAAGTCTATCCTGTGCAGGTTTTAAGACTGTTTATCATCCGCTTGAGGAAGGGGAGGTTGTCTTTCACAGTATTTCTATCTCTGTCGAACCTTACATCTGTCAGATGTATTTATGAATAAGGCTATTCCCATAGAAAATTACTCCACAGTAATGGTACAAACCAGTTTTTCTGACCTCCTGTACATGGAACGAGGGAAGGCCCTCGACGGGTAATGACCACTGTCATCTAACCACCTTGTGTTCTGAAAGCCAAGGATATTTCCTCAGCTGCTGCTTCTGTATCCTGACTATGGAGATATGTTTTATCAAAAGAAATCAAAATTGCAATAGAGGAACCCAAAATGAAAAAAGCAGATGCTCCCATAAACCCTCTCTGGAGAGACTGGGACAATAAACATGACGAAGTGGTTCACGTTCCCAAGTCAGTATGGAAATTGCTCAGACACTGCTCTGCTTGAGGGTAGGGTGGGGACGTTTATGGGATAAACCATGAGCTTCCCAGGCAGGCCTCCATTGATTTATGCATTCAGTCCCACATCTGTGTGCAAGAGAATGTGGCCAGTTCTGGTGTTTGCACATGGTTCTCTTTGCTCAGACCCGTAAGCTGGCTTGACCAACTTTCCTGGTGTGAGGATGCATACCCAAGTGGAGACCACTGGAAGGCCAGGTTGGAAACTGAGCTTCTGTTACTGCTGGCCTGTTTTCAGGAGAGAGACTTCAGCTTCATTCCTCAGAACACTGCTTTTTCTTGTTGTATGCCTTACAGCCTTTGATCAGGTGAAGCACTTACACTCGTACTTGGCTCCGTGCACATGAGCAATCTTGTTGATTTGCTGTGTTGAAAGTTAGGTATTTGTTTAAGTGCTTTGCCTTTCATTTTCATCAGAGAATTTCTCTGAGCCACAGAGATTTCCAAGTGACTTAACAGTTACTCAAAATTACATATGCAGTATTTTGCTGGCTTGCATTTTTTATGTTCTTATTAGGTGATATTTTTTGAATTTTCTTTTGGATGTAGATATATTGTTCCTTGGCTTCTGAGAATTACCTTGCTCGGTAACAGGAAACGTTAAATGGCCTTCAGCCTCCCTCGCTGACATTTCTTATGTTCAGTTGACTGTGTACAGTTATGGAGGGAGGCAATTTTAGCCTTGTTTTTTTTAAACTATGAATCTAGTGCAAGTTGGAAGATGTTGGTAGAACTTAAATACACCTTTACAGATCAGATAAATTTGAATTACCATGTCTGTTATCATAATCTTTCTTTTTGTTTTTTTCAGTAGGCTGTTGGAAGACAGTAGTATATGCAATGATACGCATAAGAAAAGACAGCTGTTTAGGTTTGTATGATTTTATTTAATATTCATTTCCCAGTAACTCTCACTCGTGGTTGTATCTGTGTCCTCGCAGAGGGAGACCTTAACGGGTGTGGGTATGTCATTTTTCTGGTTGGAAAGGAGCATGGAGAACAGAGTTCTTATTCCCCTCATCCCACGCTCCCTGAATGAGGAGGTCACAACAGGATCCTTTCCTTTTGGTTTTACAGATCATTGGCTCAGGAACCATATGAGATTTTCGGCTGCCCAGCTGCTCAGACTGCCATAGTTTGGGGGTGACTGTGACTGGTGGAAGTTCATTATGCTCTAGTATATACAACAGGCATGTTTCACAGACTAGTGTCCAGGCTGACCTTTTTTCCTTTTGCTGATTTATTAAAAGCTGGAGTGAAAGTACGATGAGGTGAAACTGACTGAAGTTCCCTTATCTAAAGCAGCAGTGTTTTGAAACTTTTTCTTTGTGAACTTTGTCTTCCAAACTCCAATTCCTTCTGCCTAGAGAACATTTAGATGCATCCCATATCCCAAATCATGTCCCAAGCCACAGGGATTCAGTGGGAGTCAGTCCATATTTTCATGAAGAACTTTCTTATCAGTTGACCAATAACTGGATAAGTGGACGACCCAGCCTGGTGGTGACAGTGTTCCTCTGAGAGGCTTAGAAAGACTCTCTTCCCACACTGTGAGCTCCCACAGGTTCAGTTCAAATCAACCAGAGTTGAGCACGCCAAGCTGCTTTTGAAGTCAATCAACTACCACAAGTCTTAAGCAGAGCAGGCAGACATCATGGATGCTTTCAGAAGCGTGCCCTTTATCCAGTAAGACATGCGCATAGCTAGGCAGGAGTTGGGTAATCACTAGATGTCTTGTATGCATTGGGGTATGCATATGTAGCAGTGATAGTTTGTGTCACTTCAAACCTATATCATCTGTATTATATAATTTTTCATTATGAGGAGAAAAGCATGCGGAATTATTTGACATGTAGTTGCAGCCTGTGCATGTCGGCACAGCCCCATGGAGGAGATGGTGAGAATGCACCAGACAAGGAACAGTGCTGGAGCATCTGGAGCTGTGTCCCATGGCTACAGGCAGCAGGCAGAAAAACTTCTCTCCGTGCTTTGGGCTAGGCATTTTGTTGGGGAACAAAAAAAAAGTATTTTGTGTAAGCCAAACCACAGATAACTGGGATACAAAAGCATTCTGTTTCTCTCCCTCTTTTCTGCTAGAATATAAATATAAAAAATTGCTGCTTTCTAAACACAAGAATGCAAAAGAGCCTGTAAATAATATACTTTGTTTCTTTCTTTCCAATTAAATTTTAAGGACAGTTACTTTTTAATATCTCTTTCCTTTTTTTCTGTTGTTGCTTCTGTGATGTTTCTCTTCACGCTTCCCCAGTGTCTGGGTCTAGCAAAGGTCAACAGGTTAATACTGCTGATCACATCTGTGAGAGGCTCTGATCACAGGCAAGGAACGCACCAGCCTGATCCCATCTTTGGCACGCTGCTCCTTCACGACCCGAGTGGCACAGCTCGGCAGGTTCTCCAGATAAAATGCAGGAGCTACAAGCTACGTTCACAAGGAGAAGGGGGACCAAAAAAAACAAACCCACCAACAAAAAAAAAAAAGTGCCATCCATTTGAGTTGTAGAAAGCGCTTTGAGCCTGCAAGGTGTTACACTGAAAAATGAGAGGGGGGTGGAAAATGTCTTCTATGAAAGCCTTTGAAAAGCCAGTGTATTATCAGCATCCCTTGGGATAACGGTCGTGGTGCACCGAGCTGTGGTAGGCATGCTGGTTTTGTCATTTTAGCAGAACATTGTGAGCTGTTCACTATAAATAAGCCAAATTGCCCTCCAGTTTCTGCTCACAGTTAACTGTGTTGTCACTCACAGTACACTGAATGCTCTGCAGAGGTTCAAAGACAGACACTCTCTACCCAGAGATTTTTGCAATTAGTGAACGCAGAGGGGGGGGGGAAAAACCCCAACTCATGGGTCTCTAAGTGGAGCGTTAGCATTGAAGAGTTCGGGGTCACACTGGGAGAACATGTATTTAGGGGAAGGCTTTGGATGACGCTGCAGAGCTGATGAAGAGGCAGTTAACTTGAGGACAAGGTGCAACAGAAATGAGGAGGATGGATATGAAGACCATGGTAGAGGGCAGGTGAAGTTAGTGAGAAAAACATTACAGGTGATGGACAGCAAAGGGAGAGGTAACGAAGGGTTTGCTGAGGGAAGAGACCAGTCAAGAGACAACAGAAATGCTACGTCAGTGCTGCGTAATATTGCTGCGTCAGCCCCATCGGGTGAAGTGCTCTTTAAGATATATGCAAAAGGGGAGCAGTGGTAAGTGCTGTGCATGTAAAAGGGTATAGCAGTGTTTACTTGCTGAAGGCAGATGAATATTGGGGTCAAATCCCGTTTCAGGCATGCTTTCATAAATACAGAATATTTCCTTTATTAGGCTTGCTGCAGGGTACACAAAGATAGATTCTGCCTTGATGTGGTTTTGTTTGTGTATAAATCTTTGTTTCCTGGTGTCTGTAGGGGTAACAGAGACAGCACGGGGAAGACATCTGGCAGTCGGCAGAGCAGTACAGAGAATGAATTGAAGTGGACAGACCACCAGAGGCCATGGAGCAGCACAGATTCAGACAGCTCAAATCGAAATTTGAAGCCAGCCATAACAAAGACAGCCAGTTTTGGTGGGATAACTGTCCTGACAAGAGGAGATAGCTCGTCAAGTAACAGAAGTACCGGCAAACTGTCTAAAACAGGTAGCTAGTACTGTATTGGGTTCACAGTACTTCTTGTTGCACAGTGATAAGTGGCTGTACTGGTCCTCGTCTGAGTATGGTGTATCACAGAATGGTGGTTGAATGATGGTTGGTCTAGATGGTGAATTGCATGAACAATTGTGTTTCCTGTGCATAGCAGATGTGTATGTCCGTCTACGTACACTAGTATCTGGGTACCAGGTATTGAGTTTTTAGGAATCAAGAAGAAAACCTGAGGTTTGCAAATGATAGGTGAGGTAGGCTTCTCCTGGAATAGGGTATGTGCACGTCCTGTTTGAACAGTGTCTGCACTTGTAGCCTGAAAAGGTGGTGCTCCTTTCAGACAAAGCACGGATTTTACCTTTTTGTTAATCTTTTTGAACCGTGAAGAATTAAATGTCATATATCTGATGAGAAATCCAAGAACATTTTGTTGCAATTGCTAAAATGCAGACCATGTGTATCTTGGAGCACAGCCCCTCCCTCACTGCTGGCACATGAGGCGGTGTGCTGTGGTGGAAGCAGGCAGAAGCACTGGATTCACAGAGGTTTTGCAGTGTCTCCCTTTTCTTGCTTAGTTCCCATTAAATGAAAGCATCGTTTAAGGAGACTGCAGACCTGGTGGGAATTCTGTGTTTATTTGCATTAACTTCATGGATACAATAACATATGGGTGAGTCTCAGGGTCTGTGTCTAAGTAATTTCAAGCTATGCCATTAAGCTACTCTATTATATTTTTGTGTAAAAGTGCATAATAAATAATGAGCCCATCAGATGATTCCATCAGTTTGGTTCATTTGATAAATATAAGTCAGGACAAATGGCAATCAATACTTAGCACTTAGAGCTTTTTCATCTTGAGAGTGTTTTATGGATGGTACTCAATTCAAACCCAGTTTGTCAGACCCAGGTTGGTCAGATTTCACGCCTACTCCCAGAATCGTTTGGTAGCCTTTGCCGTGATTCAGAATGCTGGGGAAAGGAGTTTTCAGACTGAACTGAGCAAACCTCTGAATTTATGACTACGTTCTGGACCTCCAGATCTTGAATGTACGTTACAATTTTGTTTATATTTTGTAGCTGGAAAAAGGAACCCGTGTGGCTGGAAAGCCACTCTTTGAAACCGTGCTGATCATAAAGCTGCTGGGAGCTTTTGGAATATCCTGCCCTTTTTTTTTTTTTTTTTTTTTTTTTTTTTTT
>Ga0065711_1028330_pt1 | contig 41917 bp, 26 predicted proteins | sample Hoacrofraction12_FD_59098 | JGI IMG/M metagenome (GOLD analysis project Ga0065711, IMG submission 59098) | Hoatzin crop microbial communities from Cojedes, Venezuela - Epithelial fraction 12 v2 (version 2) | ecosystem: Host-associated > Birds > Digestive system > Esophagus > Crop | place...
TGCCGGGCCGGCTGCGGGGGGCAGCGGCAGCGGGAAGGCTGGCGGCGAGGGGCCGGTGGCGGCCCGCTGCAAAATGGCGGCTCTTCCCCCTCGGGGTGAGGAGGTGTCTGGGCGCCCTCGGGTGCGCGCTGGGGCTCTCCCCAACCCCCCGACCGACACGGGCCGGGCACCGCTGATGCTCGTCACTCTTCCTTGGAAATTACACTTTTCAATGCCTTTTGTATAAAAAGAGGCTCGTCAAACTCACATCACGTATCAGCCTCGTCTGGTACTGACGTGAACCCGAATGCTACCCAAAAGTTCACCACCCCGCCCCTTCTGCCCAAGACCTGAACCCTGGGTTGCTGTGGTGCCTCTCATTAGGGGTTTACGAACATTAACAGAAAGTGAATGACACAGTCTCACGTCAGACCGAAGCCTGGGCCACGCACGGGACGACCTGGTCCTGGCTACCCCTCACACAAGCCGAAGGACACAGCGTTTCGCCCCGGCACCATCACAGCATCGGCACAGGACGCAGCAGAGCCAAAGGTAAGGGCTCCCAAGGGACCAGGGCAGCCCAGCCTGGAGACCCCCGCGAGGGTCCCTTCAGCGGCGCAGGGACACCACGACGGCCACCTAACCCCTGCCCTTCTTCTCATGCTCTTGAAGCACCTGCGAGCAGTCTTTGTGTCAGAGACCGCACAAATGGACCTCTGGTCTGACTCACGCCATGGGGCTGACCACCCTCCCGACGTCCCGGGCGTGAGGGGACCTCTCCTCGAGCACCGCCGGCCCGAGCAGCTAGCCAGAGCGCAGCCCTCCCCTCCCTCACCACGCGCTGCAGCACCACGGCCGCTCTGCCTTCTGCGGCAAAGGTATTTTTATCTCTCATGACTCAGTAACAACCAAAGACAGGCACGGTTTGTCGCAGTCTTCTGGGTGGAATCGGTGTGTGTTCTGCAGCTGGATCACAGCGTTACCACTCGGCTCTGTCCTGCCAGCGCAGCTGAGAGTAACGCTCACCGTGGGCCCTCCCCTGCTCCCTGGCACAGCCACCAGTACCTTCTCTACAGGTTTTAAAAATCGGCTGGCTTCCAGCGTAGCGTCAGGTTGCAGAGATTAAGGATCAAATATGTGCTTCACCAGCCACTAATCTGCAATGCAAGTTAATAGCTAATAATCGAAACACTGGCTATAGATTGTACAGGACGAGGCTGTCGGGCATTAGTGGCTCACACAGGGGCATCTGGCCCAGTTCCCAGCTTCAGTACAAACAGGAGGCTGGTTGATCCATCCGACTGAGAAATACTTTTCCAATGGCTACCTCAATCTGCCTGCCTTGCCTTTGAACGCTCATTTCTGCCACGGATGAATAAATGCACCTCTTGCATTTTTCCACACATCCTTCTAAGTGTCACACTCCATGGCAACAAGAAAAATGAGGTGAGGACTAAGAGATGGCTATAACTGACCGCCTCATCTATGTGAAGTGTGAGAACAGTAGGGACTCGGGGGAGGAGGAAGCAGGCAGGCTTTCGAGCTCATCCTCTCCTTTCTTTCTAGCTAAAGCCACTTCACAGTTTCGTTCCGAAGGACTATATCAGGTAAGAGTCCTTGCAGAACAAGGGGGACCTAAACCTGCCCCAGAGGCGTCATCATCCTCTCCAAACAGCTTTGAGTGACAACGGGTTCAGGAAGCAAATTGTGGAGTTCTGTAAACACAGTTTCGTTACACGCTTCCTTCGAAACCAAAATTCCTCTTTTTTTTTAAAGGGAAAAAACACATCACTAAAACTTCATATTAGGGAACAAACTCTTTGAAAATTGAATTTGTTGCAAATAAATAACCCAATGATTTTCAAAAGTACATTTCCTGTCAGAACCAACCCTTTTTAGTTTTTGTATAATCCCACTTAGGAAGCGAGATAAAGCATTTTGAATTTTCCTTTCAATCGCTGGTTGAGTGCATATTTGTTTTTTGACATACTTATTCCTTAATTGTCAGCTTCCTTTTTCCTAATTCTGAAAAACTGATTTATTTTCAATTGCACTTTAGAGTCACATTAGTAGAAACCGATCTCTGGATCCTGGAAAATTAAATCTTAAGAATGCCAACAAAAAGGTAAGCAAAACTACCCAACGGGGAAAGGTCCTATCTCATGGCTGTAATTAGGAAAACACGTTATAGTCTGGAAAGCAGTTATAAGATTATGAATTTTAATTCTAACATTACTTTGTGTTACAGTAATCTAACTCAGACTGCTTATTGGTTTTCCATACATCAGCTTCCCATTGTTCAGTGCAAAGCATTTTGCTGTTTACTAATATAGGAATACTGAGCTCACCTACACTCACAGCCCTTCACATGTGCTATATGCGCTATAGTTGTGCATACCAGAAACCTAGTTTGAAAGAAAGTTAAAGCCACAAAGCTAGCAAGTGAAAAATTATGAAAAATCAATATTTGTTATCTATTTCTTACATATATTTCCCCAACATAAAGCAGTGTTGTAACTAAAATTCATAAAAGTGCTTTCAGATTACATAATTCTGTAACGCGTACGCCCATTCTTCTGCCATTGCCTAAGTTTGGGAGCTTGGAATTGCAAGCTAGTGCTCTTCTTAACACTGCCCTCTTCCTTTCTTTTGAAAACAAAAATGAAGAATCAAATCTGTTGTACACACCTCCCTGACCACAGTTTGGGTCATCGGGCAGGTCTAGATCTTTAGCTTACCAGTAGGTGAGATAATAAAGTAAGAGAGAGTGAGCCAGGTCCCCAGGTAGCCCTTATCGCTGCAGAGATGACCCACCATCCCTGAGAGCAAACAAATGAAGTCACGGACCTGGGGGTTCAGCTCAAACCCTGCAGGATGCTGCTCTCTCCCAACGCGCTTTCCTGCTCCAGGGGCTCTGTGCTGTCTCTGTTCCCAGCCCGCAAGCCTGCAGGTCCTGCTCTTCTTCTCACATCCTTGGCTGGCTCTTGATCCAATGCCTGCTCTCCAACTTGCCCTGTCTGAACTCTCCCTTAATGGGGACAATTATCAGATACTGTCTACTACAGACTGGATGAGGGAGAGGCAGAAATCAGGAGGAAAGCTTTCTCCCTTTGACTTTTCTAAGTAACGTCTGGATTTTATTTTTTTATTGTTTGTGACAGACAGTTGCAGTCATTGCATGTGTAGGGAGCAATATGCCGTGCAGACACCAGGAGGAAGGAAACTGCAGGGCTGTATTTTTAAAATTTAATTTAAGGATGTGATTTCACAGGATTGAGGTGATCTGAAAATGGAATGACTGGAAGTAATAGCCGAGCAACCTCCCACTAGAGCACGCAACCAGAGCAGCCTCTCAGTCATGTACATTTTAGTGAATTAAACAAGCACTAAAACACCAAACCCAGCAACACAACAACCTTTAAACCAAGACATCTGTTTAGAGGTTCTACATTGTACATACCGACTAAAGAAAAAATAAAAAAAAGACTGTAACCTGCTATTTCCAATGTTCTCACTCGTTCTAAAACCTCAACCATAAGACTGGTTCAGCCTAGGTCCTACTGGGACTCCGCTTCCCTTACTTGCCCCTGGAGCAGTCCTTCAGGGTGCGGGAGAAACAGCTGTTTTCTAGAGCACTATTTGCTCTCAGCGTTAGCTGGATAATGTATGCGCGTTTTCTGGCACTAATCTCACAATCAGTAAGTCTTATTATGAAGACTCCACTGAATTGATTTTAAAGACATCCGTGGCTTGCAGTAAATTCCAATTAGTCACTCTCTGAAAGACACATTGTGTAAGTTTAATCCAGTCACACAATTCAGTCAACATGGGACAAATTACCTTGCTTAAAAGGCAAATCAATGCATTTCCCATTTGTTGAGTAATAAACCAAAATCATTTCAGGGGGAAAAAACAAAAAAAAACAAACCAGAAAATTCAAGAGTTAGGTTAAGCTCACAAGTCCTAAAATGCCCAGCTTAGACTTGATCAGACCTCCTGAAGTCCACGTGCATTTCCAATACGATGTAGTGTTCAGTTTCATGATCACCTGGCTCCTCTCTCACACACAGTATCGTGTTTTCTTCAGTCTCGGGAATGCGCTGCAGGCTTTTCATTCTCATATGGTATTTTCATGTTGTTATGACTAAACATGCCTTTATTGTTTCAGACTACATATATAATACGATCCTTTCCCTCTAAGGAATGTATTTTAATAATAATAATAACCAGCAGTTATATTGCACACATTTTTTAAAAAATCAAAAATGATGGCCTATTGTACATATCTCAAGAAACAAGATATTTGGGTTGCTATGCAGTTAGCTGCTGTATATTTTGTTGTGTTCTGTTTCACTGTAGAGCTAACTTAGCCAAATGTATATGCTCAGAAAATCCTTCCTTGCCTAAACACTTTATAAGAGTATTTTATGGGCTCAGTACACTCTTTTCAAAAGCTAATCAGTCAGATTGTGAAACTGAGCCCAATCTCCTCAATGCAGTTCTTGGTGGAGGCTTGTTCCATGCTAAATATAATTTTCCCAGTCATATCTTTCACAGAATTGTTCCAAGGGGGGAAGGGGAGCCCAAAATTTTAGTTTTTTTTAAAAATCAGTGATAAGGTATTTTAATTTTCTTCACTTGTAGCCGCGCTGATGCCAAACATAGCCTCTGCCCAGAGATATGTGGTGTGAGCAGAGGGCAGGAATGCTATTCAAAGAAAAGTTCAGCCTGCAAGTTGCCATTTCAGGAGCTGGATGGGAAGGACATCATGCAGTCTCAGCCACCAGGGTAAGACTTCTGCTACTGCCATTCCAACACAGCCACATTGACCTGGCACATGGACAGCATCAGGCTCACACAATGCTCAAAGCATACAGGGATCCTCAGCCAACACACAACCCTGCTTTGAGTCCCCAGCTACCCACAGGGGAGTTGGGGTTTAACACATAGTTGAATGATGGAAACTTACTGCTGAGAAAACTTCTGTTTTCTATAACCAAATTTTCCAAATGGACTGGCTTCCAATTAAATCAGACCCCCTCCCCCCTGAAATACTTATTGCAAAATCTACAGAAATGGCTATTTATATTTTTGAATTTTTATTTCTGATAAAAGCGTATGTGATTTCCACAGCAGGTAATAAAGATTTTTATATCTAGAATTTAAAAAGAAGTTTTTTTAAAAAATGTTTTAATTAAAACCTTAATTAAACAAACTCAGCCAAAGTGTTGGCTTGGTTTAAAGTATGATTGTTAAATTTAAAAAAATAAATAATCTAAACTAAAGTTTAAGTTATGGAAAAATGTTGCCCAATATTGCTGCTAGAAATTACTGCATAAAAAGTGAGTTAATCTGGTACTGTACTGTGCAATACAATCAGAGTGTATTAGCATTATTTGGGAAGATTTTATGTTCGCACTGATGTGCTTACCAGAAATACCGTGAAGCACCCTTGTTTTTGTAACAAGGGACCATACTCATAAAAAAGCAGAGAGATCTTAGGGGAAGCCAACAGAAAAGTCTTTTTTTCTGTAGCTTTAGCCCTGTAACCTACTGGTCACTGAAGCCGATTCGGATCTAGGTCAGCTGTCAGATTTGCTCCTGGCAGTTACCAGTATGGGCCTTTGGAAATGACAAGTCGAAACTGCACACTGGCAAAAAGCATCCACTGTGACGATTCCTCTCTTTCAATAACTGACAAGACAAAAACAATTAACATTTGCTGTTCTGGATAGTGGCAGAAAAGCAAGGCGCTTTTCAGTGGCAAACACCACATTTCTTTTCTTAGTGAGGGGGCTATTTTGGATCTAGCCATGGCAAAATAAAATAAAAATCTCACAGTACCTGCAGTAAGAAGTTCTGCTTTTGTTCTGGCTCTGGAGGACTTTGGTAACATCAAGTGACTTAGCTTTTAGAGAGGTCAGCAGCTGGCCCGCTGTGTGCACTGCAGGAGGGGAGCCAATGCGGTGGATTTCCTCTGCACTCCATAGGTACAAATACCACTGCAGGGCTGCATGTGGGCACGTGAGAACACGCACAGGCAGGGACGTGGATGTTGCAGTCAGTAATGGTGCTATGCTGGGTTTTACAAGCAATAGCTACGACTTCATTTATGCTGTATGAATAATCACATCCTTCCTCACAGGGTCGTGCTCTGGGCAAAATGGTGCAGTCCCGTCCCCTTCCCGGGGCTCCTGCCTTGTCCTGGCTCAGTCCTGAGCCGGCTCAAGCCACAGGGCTTTATCTTCCCTACAGACATCAATGCAGGACGTCCCCACCGGCCCGGCTGCCTCCGTTAAAAGTAACAAACTGTTCCAGCCTTTCCCTTAAACTCAGAGGCTACGAACCAGGCTGCTTGCAAGGGGCACGATATGACTGCATGACAAAAGCAGAGCTGCTACCAAGCTGTGTGACACTGAGGCAGGGTATGCCAATCAAACACCATGATAAAAGCTACCCAGAAAGCTAAGAAACGAGCTCTTTTCACTCCTAACTCCAACTGCGTTGAGGAAAGCAGTTCCTCATGACCATGCGTTCAAGCTGAGGCATGAGTCTCACAATTCTCTCCTTGGCTTTACAGCAGCTCGTTACCACAACCTCTTTTGTTCCTCCCAAGCTGCCTTAAAAGGGTGCCAACCCCAGCCAAACTTGGGAGGTACAGAAGGGGACCAGGAGCTGGCAGAGCACAGAAGGTACCACCTCCCTGCCTCAGAGGACTGGCAGCATCGCTGCTCCCCAGGCAAAGCATGCAAGACAGTTCATGAGCAAGCAGAGAAGCACCACAAAACACCAGAATGTGTCTCCAGTAACCCTTCAGATGAAGCCTGTCCTCTACAGCTTTGCTCTCAGTCCTTTCCATCCACCCTTCCATCCTTCATGGCTTTGGTTTTGGTCCATCCTGTCTTCCTCTCCTCTTGCCAGGAGCCTAAGGCCATAGAGGTGGTAAGCTACGCAGGGAGTTACAGCATCTGCCTCTGCCAGGTATTCCTCTGCTGGGGAAAGGCGGGAGGAGAGAGACTGGGAGGACTACTCACATAGTTTAAGTCAACCATTACACCATTACACATTGCTAAATCAGGGCTAGAGAGGTCTGTCTTGAAGCTCTGAGACCTGTGGGAAGAGGAGTCGATGGAGCAATGAGGTCTGCTGAAGGGAGCAACCCTTGCGCTGGCTAGAAACACGCAGAGGCTGCTCCTCAGCAGCTGCTCCACCCTGCTCCCATTTAGCCAGCATTTTATGTTTCAGCTAACAGCATTGCATCTTCTTCCTTTCCCTGGTCTGCAGCGTGTCTGCGTGCTGGCCTGCAGGGAGCTGTGCTGCTGTGACTAAGACACAGCGGGCGTTCATTGCAGCAAGGGCTTGTTCCAGCAAAAGCCTCTTGACTTGTGACAAGTCAAGGCAGACTTTCTTCCAAAAAGACCTTAAAAGTCATTTAGAAATGCCACAAGACAATGTGCTCTATAGGAGTGGTAACAGCCAAAATGTAATGCATATTGTCAGCTGCGTGAATGCTACTCTTTCGACAAATGGTCTTTGTTACTAATATACCACATCTAAGTATCATACGAGAAAAGAGGCTGCTAGAGTAATCTTCTGAAACTACTAGGGACCGGTGATAGTGTATTTCTCATCTGACCCATACTGTTTTACAGATTTCCTCAAATAAAAGGAAAAAGAAAACAAAATTAATTTAAAAAAAAACCCAAACCAGAAGGCACATCAAAAAGCTTAACCATACCCTATGATGAGGAACCTTACTTGTCTCCTAGCAAGGAAATGTTGATAGTGGCCAAACTTTATGAAATAAGTAATTCACAACACTTCCTTTATGATATCCATTGAAGAATCACATTGATAAAAGCAGTTTTTACAATAAACCTCTCTATCTTTTTGTAACTGAAAAAGCATACACTTAGGGATAATGAAAATCATGTAATCCACAAGGTCTTTCTATCATTATATTTATTAGGTTTCTTCATTTATCCCTCATGGAATGGGAGCTTTGGCTACTGATATAACATGGGCAAGCGGTATGGAAATTTCTTTTTATGTCTCATTAATATTTTCTTACCTGATGTATAATATTCATTTCACATTAGTCTTGTCTGACAGTTCAACGTGTCTAATATTAGCCTTTTTTGTTCTACACAGTAATTCAATTTAAAGTAATTCAATGTATGTTATAATTGAAAACTGCAGCTCATTAATTTCTAAACACTCTTTGTATTTCAGACTACACCTGCTCCTTTGGCATATCCTCTGTTTTGAATCCATCCACTTCTTCCTGAATAAGCTATGTTGCTATGATACATGTGCTGTCACAGTTTCTTTCTGCAACATTCTTTCAGTTCATAATCATACTTATTTAGCATAAATAAGACTAAGAGTGCAAAGTCTCCTAATTCTTCCTTAATTATCACTTAATGCAACCCCATGAATCAAGGTGAAAACAATTTTTAACCTGAAGGAATTCTAGAGCTGTGACATGGACACGCAACATTGTTGCAGACGTTAGAATGGTGAAAACCTGCCTATGGACCACCTCCCTGCAGAAAAATTACAAACTGGGGTAAGCCCCAGTGTCCATCAGCACTCCTTGCAGATCCCGATTACCAGTCTTCTAGGTGCATGTGTGTCCATGGGGACAGCTGCACCAGTGCTGTGGGTCAAGCTCTACATTCATTTTCTATGATGCAATTATGCAGACTCAGAAAAGGAGGTAGGCTGATCATCTTTCCAGTAAGTCTGTCATGTAGGCTCTCACTATCCTTGCATAAACCTCTATTTAAATCAGGACTGATCTGACACCTGCAATGAATGAAACCAGAGTGGAACTGGCAGTGGAATTACACTCTGCTCCCAAAGTCAAATTATCAGTTATTATCAAATTATCAGTTTATTGCCACCCAGGAAATCTTCTAATCTCAGATCACATTCTCAGAAAACGCTCGTTTCACATCCTGTTGACCAGCATTCCAATTTTCTCATTTCTCCTTTTCCACATATGGTTCATCTTTCCTATTTATTCCCTCTTAGTTTCCTAATTAACATTTTAAAATGCCTCTCTCATGAACATTTTCATATAAGGGCAGGAAGCATCCCACTTCCCTAGAGGAAGCTATAACTGTTAAAAATTCTTACCTGACACAGGCACTCAAAAAACCATTGTCTCAAATGGTCAAAGCCAGCATCTCTGAAACAAACTTCAATAATATCTTGATTTGAAAACTGAATAATTTTGAATAATTCAAAATGGGGCTGACAATGCAACTCCCCATCATAAATTTGGGCCACGCAGATTATTCACGTTTTGGGGGTGAGGCAGGCATTGGCACGTGGACAGGTTATACAACTTCTGTCACACAGAAGGGACTTCGGGGTTTTTTTTGTTTGTTTTTCTCCCGGCTAGTCTGTGGTTTATTGCAACATAATGTTTAATTGATACCTATTTTCAATTGAAATACACTAGTCCTAGGTCCCAATCAGTAACTCAAGAGATCGGACATTTGGGATTTCAGACGCGTATGATCTTTCGACAGAAGCTCTTATTTTGAGTATAGGGCACATTGAAGCTAAAAGACTAAGTCTGGGGTATAGTTCCATTTCTTAAATTCATTGGCAATGAACAAAATTATTGGCAATGAACAAAATGTTTATCCAGCACAACAGCATTCTTCATACTCACTCACGATTTCCATCTCATCTTACAGGGCAGTTTTTTATTTCTACTGCCACCACCAACTAGCACTTCAAGTGACACTGCTCTTCAGCTTTCTAACACTGAGGTGGTTTGAATTTTCAGCAACAAAAATAGCCCAAGAGAATTAACCCATCAGGCCGCTAAAAACAATTACCCAGGAAGCTCTCAGCATTTTCAGCCTGCTGCACAGCCAGCCTGCCTCGCGAGCTCCAGCGTATGACAAAGGTGACTGGCGGCTTGCAGGCACCAGGCTGCAGAGCAAGGGCTTGGAGGCTGGAGTGAAGGAGCAGCTGTCACCTAAGAGACTGAGCACGTCAAATTCTGTGAAAGCTAACAACACGCAATACTTTTTGCAATTTTTGTGCATTTGTATTAACCACATCGTTACTCTAATCATCAGCCAATTCACAGAAATGCCTGAATGCAAATGTAATTCACTTTCATCTTCATCTTGGTAAATGCTTGAAGACATTTCCAGCAGTATAAAATAATCAGAAATCTTCAACCAATGAACTATTTGACACATGATATCAGGCATAGAGCTTTTAAAATATGTCACGATTACATAAAAAATGGAAATTGGGAATACAGCCTTTCATATTTTCACAGTATTCCTCCACTCTTCTCCCTGGAAAAGTTGCTCGCCTCTAAGTGCTACTAATCTAATTCACAAATTGGAAATTGTAAAAAAATTTACTAAATCACATACACATATGACTAAGGTTTAATAGAGGACACTATACTTTGTAATACTAGCTCTAATGTTCGTTAGGCAAACTATTTCATAGAATCATAGACTCATAAAATCATTAAGATTGGAAAAGACCTCTAAGATCATCAAGTCCAATCGTCGACCTAACACCACCATGCCTGCTAAACCATGTCCCGAAGTGCCACATCTACACGTTTTCTGAACACCTCCAGGGATGGTGACTCCACCACTTCCCTGGGCAGCCTGTTCCAGTGCCTGACCACTCTTTTCAGTAAAGAAATTTTTCCTAATACCCAATCCAAACCTCCCCTGATGCAACTTGAGGCCATTTCCCCTTGTCCTATTGCCTGTTACTTGGGAGAAGAGACCAACACCCACCTCACTACAACCTCCTTTCAGGTAGTTGTAGAGAGTGGTAAGGTCTCCCTTCAGCCTTCTCTTCTCCAGACTGAACAACCCCTGTTCCCTCAGCCGTTCCTCATAGGACTTGTTCTCTAGACCCTTTACCAGCCTTGTTGCTCCTCTCTGGACACGCTCCAGCACCTTTCAAACTGATTTAGCTCTAACCAAATGCAATAATAATGCCCACTAAAATGCAATATAGTCTAAATGTATCATAACATGAACTTCACTATTAGAAACACATCACCCTGTAGTTACCCTGGAAGTTGTATGGATGTGAGGAATATCGATACTAATATTGATACTAACCCTAATTAAGATGAGGAGGATTAGAGCAACTACTGCTCATCAACTGAGAATCAGATTTTTCAGCGTGATAATTCTTACTTTGCTTAAACATTACCATTGTAGGAACAGTGAATGCCAGAAGCAACACTGTTTCTAACTGCTGATGCCATGCAGAAAATAGGTTAAATATGGAAAAGTTTAATGTTTTAAAAGTTAATGATCAAAGGAAGACTTTGCAAAACTGTCAAGAGTTGCTGTCTTCGCTGATGATGAGTGTGACAGGTTTGAAGTAATAAGAGCAAGCAGTTTATTGAGCTTAGTAACAAACCTGCTCTCCTTACTTTGTTCAAATTCAGAGAAGAAAAACATCCAGCTAGAGACTAAAACTAAGCACGAGAAGTTTTATCTGAAAATATCTTTTTTTCTTGTGAAAGATTAAAAGGAAAGCAACAAGGACTAGAACAGATCAGCTTCTGCGGCATTAACCACAGGACGAATGGTTGTTCTTTTTTTCTTTCACAGTCTAATACTTCATTTAGGCACTTCTAACCACTTCTTTTTCTGCTACCACTTTTAAAACAAGCATTTCACACTTCATGGGTCTTAAGAGGTTGGAACCCCTTATGGGCAGTTATCAGTGGAGCAGATGTGCCTGCCTATCAGGGGATTCTCTAACTGAACGGGGGGCAACACACCAGACCGCCACAGCCCCATGTCCTTTCCATCTTGTACGGAAGCCAAATGACACGTGTTTGTACTTGTAAGTACGTAAACAGTGACCAATGTAAAATGCTTTCACCCCTCCCATCTAAATAGTTCCTTCCTGCCCCCGCAAACAGTAGGGAGATAATGACAGAGGTCAGTCAGTGGAGAAACTCCTTGGTAGTCAGACTTGGCACAGGTTTACACAGGCTACATAGAGTTGCAGAGGGTATAAAACGCAAGATGTCGGGTATTAGTTCACAACCAAGGTGCTGCCAGCCCCACCTCCCGCAACCCCGGCTTCTCCTTGGGCCTCTCATGTTGAACCAGTCACCAGACCTGACTCTGCCTAGTTTATGAGATTAGACACAACCGTAGCCCAAGGTGATTATCACCAGCTATACCGTGTCACGTTATAAAGTCCAAGTAAGGTAAGAAACTTGTAAATAACAAAATTATCCTTTTATAGGGTTCTTAATTCAGCAGTCCGGTCTGTTTCCTGTAGAAGTGATTAGTAATAGAAAATAATTAGGAGATGCCAGATGGGAGGAGGAGTTAAAAAAAAAAAGACCCAAAACTCACACAGCTAAGGAAGGAGAACAACAAATGAGGAAGCTGCCAGTTAGCAACCCACCAAGTCCTTCACCGTCCGGGAAGCTTTCTGCATAAGCAGTAGAGGACAACCACGCGCCTGCTTTAGAGACTGCTCAGACAGAGACCCACCTTCTCTTTCTGTGGCCACTGCATGGATTATTCAGTTGTGACAAGGCACAAAAAGTCAAGGGAAACCACAGGTTGTTTTTAAAAAAAAAAAAAAAATTATAATTGCCTCATATATAGCTATGCGGCTTCCCCACTATACATCCAGACAGTTTTTTTGGAAACCTCAAGTGTAAGGCCCAACAGGGTGTCAGGACTGAAGTCATGACAGCTCCCCATTGCTCATCAGGACCTGAGCTGGGCCTCTCCATTTCCATGTCCCATCTACTAAGGTCCACCAGGATGGGAAAATTCTCTCTCCCCTTGAAGAGCACCCAGAGAAAGCTATCCTCTTGGGCTCTTCAAGAGAGCAGGGAGATTCCTTCCTCCCGCCCTGCCATCCTTCTTTTGCTAGCCTAGCACAGTTAAAAAGCAAAGAAACTTTTGCCAGTATATGTAATAGAAGCTAAGGCTATATGGTGTTTTTTGAAGGGCATTAAAAATGTAATCAGACCCAAACCACCAAGCATTAGAAACCCTGTAAAGAACTGCTGGTGAGGGCTTCACGCTGACTTACCTCACAACACTTGAGAGACACAGGAAAAGAATAATAGCTTATTGATTGCTAAAGGTTTTATCAGTAACAGCACAACTAGTATTCCTCGGATTTAACTGCACAGCAACTGTACTGCTTTACAGCCTTTTTAACAGTTATGTACACTATTCACACTACAAAGGCTCCGTCAGGCACAGGGCATACGCTGAGGGTAATTACTCCCCACACTTTTGCTGAGGGTCTGGCCTGGGGGTCTCAGAGACCAGACTCCTCGATTTCACACGACAGCTGCCTGTCTCAGTGTAATTAGACACTGGACGTCTGGAAGACTGTATCTTTGTGTACACATCTCACATGCCAGATCATGAAAGAGGCACACTTAACGTTGAAAAGCAGAAAGCAATGTCAAAAGTCATCTCAGTGAGCAGTGAAGTGACTTGTACCCTTGAGAGAAGGCTGCAGTGGGATGCTGATCCTCAGTTGCGCTCACCTCCAAAATGGAGGAAGCCTCTCTCCAGCAAAAGCATGGTGGTGGGAAGCACACTGTGCATTTGTAATGCAGCCTGACCTCAGCCACTCCTCACCACCTGATGTCTGTGGAGCCTGGTTTGTTCTGAACCTTGTCATGCCAGACCGGCAGCACGCAATCGGGCTACCAACACAAGCGCGCGACTTCCACTTCACATTAACCCCACTCACTGTTGTGTAAGCATTCCATTAATGTGCTTTGGAGGCACAGGCATGCTGGCAGAGACAGGGTTCTACCAGGCAAACTGGAGTCAGCTGGGATGCCCCATTTGTAGTCTGCAGGAACTAAGAGAGCACAGTTGAGCACCCAGCAGAGTTGGCAAGGAGAGAAGACAGACAGACTTTGGCCTAGGAAAAACAGGAGAGTTATGTGACTGCGTTTAGCACTGGAGATGAGCTACAGGTCCAGTTAGAGACTCTTAAAAAACAAGTCTGGCTTGCTAATTTATATGTTATAAACATGCGACACTGACAAGAAAAAAACTAGATATTCTATGACCGGAGGATTAAATTAGCAAAGTTTATGCTTCATTTGGAAGCTCTGAATCTTAAAACAAGATCGGTTATATAATCTTTTTAGTGTATCAATTTTACTGCCACGCTGAACATAAATAAGGGCTAGGTTACTCTCAGTGATGATAAGTAGAAAAAGCACCCTGCAGTGTAGAGAAAAGAATTTTGTTTGTGCTCATGGCCACACACGGGGCAGCATGTGCAATTAGCTCTCCTTTCTCAGGTCTTAGTAAACATATAGTTAAGTTAAAAACATATATGCTTATAAAAAGGCATCATAACCATCTGCAGCCTTAGTTTGAACTGTATGTGCCATATAATGGCACATATGGCTGTAGATCCCTACCGCCATGAACACTAATGCACAGAAAGGGAAGAAGAGGACGACTGGGGCTGGGGCAATCTCTGCAGAGCACAACACTGCTGATACGCTGGAGCAGCTACCTAAAAAGTAGGCTTGTCTTTCATCCTGCTGGGAACTTTCTCATTATTGACAACTTTGTCTGTGCTTTGAAGTCTCTGCTGAAAGATGGGCTGAGCCCAGAAGAAATAAATAGAAGTTTTTGCCATCCACAGAGTTATGTTTTATTTATAAATTACATTAAACTTACAGAGTGATTGTCATGGACACCCGCGCAGGGATTGGAAAGGAACACTTGTGAGAAAAGAGTTGACAATCTCCTCAAGTTAACCCATGGGATTCTTCAATGCTCAGTCTCCTGCGTCTTTAAATGTACTTTAAGGTAAATATTTATTAGTTGTACTTTTAAAAATATCATTGCTTCATCGCCACCCTTGCTATAGCTACAGCTTGTCTAGAGTTTTATATATTATACACCCATCTTTTCTCATAAAATAAGTTAATTCAAGTAAACGGAAATATTTCAAACAACTTCCAGCGTCAAGATTGCTTCACTCTCAAAACACATTTTCCTCCCTGATTATTAAGACCACGTCATCTTTTTTAGTTCCTATCAGTTCCAGCACTGGCATTACTGGGCACCAGACAGTGTTGTTTGAAGCTGTCTTCCTCCATCACAGACCTTGCTAAGGGCGCTTATGCTTGTATGACAGCCTACTGTAACTTCCTCAGCTGCAGTTTCTGATGTCCTTTCACTGAAGATAAAATAAGCCTTGGTGAAGGAAGGTTTTAAGCAGATCTTCCTAACAGATCTGACTGAGAGCAAAAGTAGAAAAGTAGCAGTGTCATTAACGAAAATATCGGTGTCAGTTCAAGGTTGGAAAGCGAGACTGGTCCCTCTGCAAACACCCATAAGTATGACCCTTGATTTTGTGTGTGGAGGCTGTTATGAATCCATTAGAAATGTACACAGAGATTGCAATTAACTTTGTGATCTGGATTATCTTTGGAGGCAGGCTTAAAAGCATGTTTCCTACTAAAACAACACACATTTACAGATCTCCTTGCACAGGGTTGCAATCAGTCTTCTTCACTATGGAGAAAAAAAAGGTATCACCACTAAGGTCATGAAAAATAGAACAACAGAGTTCTTTTGTTGGATGACCACTGCCACAAACCTCCTCTCCATTCTTTCCATCTATAGGAATCGAACTGAATGTAGTACAGTCTAGAAGGTGTCTTTAATTCATTTGCAGCCGCTGAGGTTTCTTGAGTAAATAGCACTTATCAGCAAAGTAAACATGAGTAAATGTGATCCAGTTGCTATCCTAACATAAACCTCAGCATTTCATTCTGAAAGACTAGATAACTCATAACTAATGATTTCATTTTCTCATAACAAATATTAAATCTTGAATAAATCACTCATACAACTTCTTATATTAATATCTCAAAAGCACGTCAAAATGAAAAAAAAATCATGTTTTGCAGGGCTTTCAAGAAGGAGTTTGATATATGTATATAGGTATTTATTAATTTCTGAGAGTTATCATTTCTATAAGGTATTTAACTGAATGGAGTCATCTGCTCCAAGGCCATAATTACCTTTGAGAGTGGAGCATGTTCAGAGATGCATCAGTATTCAAGGCACGGGAGGAATAGTAAATCTTGTGATACTGGGTATTATTTTCATTTCCACACTAGGCTGTACAGACTGAATCCACATGGGAAGCCCTCTTTCAAATGAATCTTAGCCCTCTCTTAACACACAGACCACGATGGCTGTACAATTGAGTTCTGAACAATCTGCAGACTGTTTTGGGAACCAGCATTACCTTTTTAGCACAGCAGCTAAGACACCTATTCAGAGCATTCGAGCACAACAAGCACTCTGCTGTTTTCAGTCGTCACTCCTCCAGTTATCTCTGACTATTAACTCTTTCACAGGTTATGAAAACCATAAATCATTAACAAGGAATTTTAATTTTGAATATATACTTGTATATGGTAAGCAGTCATATTCCTTCTCATAATCAGCAAAGCACATGCTGTGCAGTGGATTATATTCTCATGCTTTTCCTATTAAAAACTGCATCTTAAATCACATCGCAATATGGTCTCTTGCAGGACTTAGGAGTATTGCTATTTGTGTCCTACAGTCCTCACCTAACAACTGCATAATTTTTGTCCTTTCATCTTTTACAGTCTTTAAATCCTTCCCCTTTATTAAGGCTCATTTTTAACGTATTGCATATGACAAGTGACCCAACACATGCTGAATTCTTCTACTATAAATTAATTGCTGAGCAGAGTGGGGAACAAATAAAGTAGTAGTGCATGTTGGGAGGCATCTAACACAAATCTACGGTGTCCCCTGCTACTGCCCCACACCAAATGCAAGGCTAGGTGAAGTGCTCTTTAATATTTCATTCTCGAGTTTGAGGTGTGCTCTCTGGCTGCCCAATTTCCTCCACTCGATTTTATGTCAGAATGTGAAACTACATTCCCACCAGCTGCTCGCCAGTCAAGAGCCTGTGTGTGGAATCACTCTGCCATCCCTCCCACAAAAGAGAAATAAAAATTACTTGACCTATTTATAAATGTCCTATAAGAAGTCTTCCTTATATCATGGTTAAATGATTTGCAATAAGGTAAATACCACATTATTATTAATTGAAGTTTTCAAGTAAATATCAGGAAGAAGCAGGAGCCTGCACAAAATGGGTAAAATGACCTTCTGAGAAATTTATAGAGGATATGTATATTTTTCTTATTTCATTATTACTATTTTATCAAATAAAGCTCATAAACTAGCAGAGAGACTGAGTCTTCCATTTAAGTGGAGATGTAATCTCTCCTGTGTTCCTAGCTTGTTAACTTTTTATAGTATGTAGGCTTTTAAAAAAGCCAGAGAAATATTTCCTGTCATCCAGTACTCATGCTTTAAATGCAAAGTATTTGTCAAACAGGTATATATCCCATTATTTCAATTTTTTTTTTACAAAGTTAACCACCAGATGTGATTCAGTCACCTGCCTGTACAGCCCTCTAGCCAGTCAGTTAACACCGACCCCACTGAACCTGGAACAGTTCTCCCAGGCTGTCAAGGTGACAGCTTCACTGGGTGTGCAAGCAGACAGTGACGGCAGGCACTTGCGAAAGCCCTCCGAGGTCTCCTCTCCCCATCGCTCCTACGAAGCACACAGCCACCACCCGCCATGAGACATGCGGCGCGGCCACCTCCACGTCTGTCCCCCTCCCCGTGCTCCCCGTGCCCTGGGACTCAGAGGAGGGAGAAAGGATTTGGCAAGTCTGAGCTGGATGCTGGAGCTTGCTCCAAATGCTGAGGTTGCTGCTGGGATCGGGTGCTGGTCATGAGACCGACTGCCTTCTTCCCCTTGGCGATTTGCTGGGTGAAGGGCACTTGGGACTCTGTGTCATCGCCCAGCAAAGGCCCCGAGAGATGCAAGAGCAGCAAAGATGTCACCTCTGCACCACTCCACACTAACAGGGATCGCACCGTGCCTTCCCCGCGCAGCCACGGGTAGTAATCCCAGCTGGATAATGACTTGAAAGTTAAACTGAAATCTCCGCATTTAACTGTACTGGGATGTCTGTGTGCCTCATTGTTTCCACTTCAATACAGTTCCAAGGCAAATAAAGAAAAAAGGCACAAAAGCTGGGCTTCAGGCCAGCGAACACCACTGCTGTTCAGCTATGTTGCAGATGAAGCCACCCGAGTTGCTTATAACTTCCAGACAAACAGGGTGGGATGACTAACCTCTCTAAAGGTTTTTCACCTCAGATTTTCATTAAATAGCTCAATAACTATTAAATATTTCTCACAGATGGAAAATGTTTCAAAACAATGGGCATACTTGGTTGATGAGTCTGACATAGCACCATGTAATCTATGGAAAAACCAGCATTCTTCAATAATAATCACTGAAATCCCTTCACTATGAAAACCTTTTCATCAGTCTAAAAAATGTGACAGAACAGAGTTCTGTTGTCACCTGAAAGTTGCTAAATGCAGCAAGAGTTAACTCTACCAAAGAAATCCAAAGCGGTGACTTCCAGAACTCTTACAGATTTTTACTCAGGCTTTGCATTATAATGAACTCTCTATAATAACATGCAAAAAAATCCTTTTGAAACAGCATGCTGCAAGTCAAAGGCTGTCAGGAACTGTAACTGATAACTCACCCCTCCACTACTGGTACCTAACAGGCAAGAAATTGGATATTTAACGGGGCCAGCTAGCATCAATATCCCCACCAGTATTTCTTTTGTCAAAGTGATAACAGTGAAGGTTCATACTTTAAGCTAAGTTGGGTGCTTCATCTCTCAGCAAATTCAGTGTAGGATGACAGACTCTGCTGGAGAAGGATTTGAAGGACCAAAGCTATGAGCCTCCTCTCTCTGTGGACTCTGCACAGAGCTTAGCTTCACTGTAATAGTCACGTATGTTAGAAACTGTCAGTGAGACCTCTCCTCCACCTCCATAAAAACTGAAATCACAGACTTATTTCTGACTGGAAAAACAAACAGCTGATCCCAGCTAAGGTTAGCATTTCTTCTAAGCACTATAAGCATATCAGATACTCCTAATGTCACTCTGAAGTCTGTGAAATAGGGGAGCATATCAGACTACTATACATGCATTAACACCTACACATATGCAGAAATAAACTTTAAAAAGACATTCATACGCCAGCTTTTCCATAAACAAAGCATTTAGTTTAACATGACGGAATTTACATTATGTTTTCTTTTTAAGTTTAGTCTCTGTCACACAAATGAAGTTTTAGGCAGCTACTTTGTCTGCCTGATACATTCCCAACCTCCTGTAATATTTCTGTTTTCACCAGTTCCAAGATTTCTTTGCTGTTCGTTTTTCTTTTATAATCCAGGACACAGTCAGTTCTCAGCTGATACTGCAACTCTCTGAAGAGAGCCATCCTTCTTCATAAGTCTGGCTGAGGCCAAAAATAGCTCTGCCAGCTTCTGACAGGCTGAACTTAGCCAAGTGAAATGTTTTAACATTTTATCATCTTAATGAACAGGCTTATTTATAATGTGGACAACTTTACTGTCATTGTATGCAACCTGCTGAATAGATTATGGAATGCATTTGTTTGGGGAAGGCCGAATATATTAAGAAACGTAATTTTTGACCAAAGGGCAGTTGTCTTAGACACTGTAAACAATTGTAAGATTAAATATTCTTAGCCTGTTTGAAATAAAGAAATGGCTTAATGGAAACATCTATAACTGTGAAAATACCCGAAGAAAGGAACCTCACAATGATAAATAACTAACCTCCAAATCAAAGAAATTTGCAATATGCAAAAATTACCAGTAAAAAAACCTATAATCAGTTTAAATATTACTATTAATGTAATGCTGGAAATAAATACGTAGACTAAATATCTACAGATACCTTTAGCACTCTGTAGTAGAAGGGGAGGGTTAAAAGTACAAAATAAAAAGTCTAACAGAAAAAAGAGTGTGGGTTAACAATTGCTTACCCTCTTTTCTGCTACCTCATCCTCTCCTGTAGACTCTTTGCCATCATGTTCATCTCTCAGGGTTGGCATGTGTTTTTTGTGTGCTGGCTCTCTGTTTAAAGTTGTATATCCTATGTGTTCATAAATTGGATTTATTGTCATCTTGGCAATGTATTCAGCTGCCTTCGTTTCAATATAAAGAGTAATCAATCCATCTGTCACCAGGTCATGGATGGACTCAAAACGTTTCTCCCCAACAAAGTGCTTTCCATCGTAGTAGAGTCTGAAGTTTCTGGTTTGACTTCCAAATCTGCCTCAATGAAATGGGAAAGTGTTTTTTTTAAAGATCAGTAAGCAGAATAAAGAAGAGTAAGCAAGCCTTTGCAAACAATAAAAACACTTTATCACTTAAAGCTGTGACTATGCTCTGTGTCTGGTCCAGGCAAGAACGAAACACCCAACTGCTACATAGCACAGAGAGGAAGGAGAGATCAACAACAACTGCAGATAGATAGCCAAAACAGTGACTGTCCAGAAGGAGCTGCGTGTTCTTTTATTCTTTTAGCCCTCTCAATTATCCCATGGAAAAACTGAAAACTACTTCACACTCTTTACGGCTTTTTTTAGTACTTTACTACTGCATCGCTGCAGTCAATGTGCTTAGCTCTGATATGAAGAGTTCTCATAATAGAGTCCTCTATTACAGTTGATCAATACAGAGTTTTGACGCTGTCTCGGACCTCCGCGCCCCTGCCTGCTTGCAGGAAGAGGCCGGTCAGGGTTCAGCCGGGCTTCGGTGCCAACAATTACACTGAAGCAGAACCGCTGCCAGAACTGGAGCAGCACAGGACAAAATGGCACAAGGGCAAGCATTCTTTATTCCTGGCCAAAGGCCAAGGACTAACTCTTCAAGCTTTGTACAACAGTCCTACTGTGTTGTGCTTGTTAAGTCCTGAGCTTCAAGCAAATCTTTGTAATACACAGGATACAGAACGCGTAAGCTATCTAACGCTAGCAATTCCGCAGTCGAGGTGGAATAGGATTTCGATACAGCCCCTTAGCAACCATAAGAATGCCAATTTTACCTGAATATTACCAGATTTTCAAAAACTGTACTTTGCATCGGCAACAATTTTCTGCCTGGAAGCAATCTAAACGCGTCAAAACAGACCAACGTTTGCACTTGGCAACAAGCAATGCATTTCCCGGGGAGAAGATGGAGGCAAGAAGCTGCTTCCACAGCTCACGCCAGTGTTACCCCTCAGTCATGCAGCAGCAAGGGTGGCTGCTCAGGGTGTTGGGCCCCCTTGTGAGGTCAGATCTGCCAAATAAACACCAAAAACTAAATCCAAAAGGATGGATTGCTTTTGTTCTACAATCAAATGCTTCATATGAGATGTTAAGAACCAAAATGAACACTGGTGCTTTGCTGAAGTGGCTCCTTTTCAGTGGGGCCTTGCCAAATGGGGGAAAGCGTAATATTAGATCTTGCCTCAGGTGAAATATTGCACTCTTCTTGCAAATATAGGCAAACCCACTCGGTCTGAGATGTATTTTTTTTTCTTGTGTTCTGAATCAAAGTGCCAAACCTTCCCATCCCCCTACCAATAATGTGACAGTGACTGTAACTTCAGGAGCTGCTATTTCTACACAACGCTCAAAGGTGAGGGGGCCCTCAGGAATCTGCCTCCTGCTCAGTAAGAAAAGAGGACGTGATGTGTGGGAGCTAGCTGGGCATTTTACTGGAAATGAACTGGTATTTCTATGCACACATAAAACATGCCACACAAACTAACAGTTCCCTGAATCAAACTGAAAAAGAAGAAATTACAAAATGACAGAAAGAAATACCTTTTCACCCAATGCTAATTTCACCACAAGATGCAAGCCTGAGCGAACGCAAGTCATTCAGAAAGTAGAAGGATAATGTCCTAGGTTACAGCAGAAGGGGTAGGAACACGTCCAGGCTCCTTCTTCAGAGTATCTTTCCACTCAGCATAGAGTGCAACAAACGTGCTTTGACCATGAGACGTGCTCCTTGCATACCCTCCGCTCCCAGCCAAGAGTGCTCAGCACTTTGCAGCGCCAAAGGGAGCAACCTTCACTGTCTTCTGCTCAACTCAGTGGGAATAATGCACGGGGAGCACATACAAGCATTACGATGTTAAAATTCGACAGGAGAACCAAAGAAGTTTGAAGGTGAAGAATAACAGCCCTTAGATGACAATATGCGATGAAATTATTTTTATTAAGAGATGTAGCAGGTGAACTGCTGCTCTAACCAGTAACATATGCTCTGACAGTACTTATAGCAGAGTTTTAAATAAGCTGAAGGTCACTTATTCCTCTTAGCTTTCTGGAAGAGAAAGTATTACGCTAATCTTATCAAGACAAGATAAAGTACAGAAAAGCTTCTCAGGGCCTATCACTAAGTACATACGGTGTCTTGATTTTAGTAACATCCTTCAGAGTCTAAACCAAAGTTCTGAAGAACAAGATGGCCAAATGCAGAGAAGGAACAAAAGTTCTTAAAGGATTAATCCTCTTCTCATCAGGGTCAACAGATGCATGGTTCTACCCCAGCTATGTTTTACTGAGCAGCCCCTACGTTGTATATCTGCACGTAAACCGTGTCTTAGAGAGATACTACAAGGAATAGGATTCCCAAAAGTACATAATCCTTATTCTACTGCTCCTGACCCACATTTCACCACACAAGTATCTCACAGACAATGTTCCACGGTTTTAATTCTGTAACAGCACCCCATGCCTAAACTCACCTCTCTCGTAAACCTCACAGAGTGAAACTTCCTCCTGCATGGATCTGGGGAACTGCACATCAGCTTCTTCTGGCATGTGTGGCCTTCCAAAGGTACATTTGACTTTCTCAGTTTAAAATACATCAGGATAGTTTAACAATTACCACTTAAAGAAAGGTATTTAGACAAATAAATTACTCTGCATCAGTGTCATAGGCACTTGGAAAAGGTGCTTGCATATCAGCTGCAAGAGGTGAACTTTGAATGGTTTGCCTTTATCCGATTTCCCATTTCTTCCAGATCAAACCTTTTACTCTCTATCAGTTTCTTATTGGATAAATTGTGGGGAAATGTCTTGTTTTTCAAAGAGAATCCTATTAGCAACAAAGAGCAAAAAACCCACTCCAAATCCCCACAAATCAATGAAATGCCAGTCTCTTACAAAGACTGCACCATCAATAATGTGTCTCAGAATCCTGTTTTATTTCTTTCACACTAATTTAGATTTCTTTCTGACCACACAATGATACTATTTTGATGAAATTACAATATAAATGCAAACATACATGTCCAATTGCAAATGAGCAATTAAAACGTAATCTTCAGCCCCGTCAGTCTTACTTAAAACTGTGGTTTAAATTTTTCCATTAGCAAGAGTATTTCGTCATGTTTATTTTCTGTAACATTACTGCAGCCTGGTTAATTATACATCACCGTGGCAACTAAGTAGAGCCAAGATTTGATATTTCAACTTCCTGATGGTGTCTTCCTAAAGGCAAGCACTAGCACCAGCTGGTTTTTGTTTAAGAAACAGAAAGCAGGACACAGATAATGTATGTTCTCTTTTGGTTTAAACAGGGGAACATTAGATGTTTTTCCAAGAAAAGAAATAGACCTCTGACATGTCAAACAGTCTCTTTGTGTCCATTGTGCATTTGTTTGCAAGCAGCAGGACTATGGATAAAAGACTTTTTTATTCCAAGTTGTCTGAAAAGCAATCGGTCTGTCAAGTCCCTTTGGTTGCCAGTGGGGCAGAGTGGATAACAACGTGGGAAAACGGATTAAATGGTAGAGCAAATGTGGCTAGTAATAAAGGACTGAGGAGTTGAATTAGGTGTCATAGCATGAGGGAGACAGGCTTCAGACTCAGCCACTTACTCTGTATGCAGCATTCACTGGTGAAACAAAAGGAAGAAGTGAAGGACTGAGAGCCCATCCGCACTTTCTTACCATCTAAGAAGATGGATTTTACAGTCCACATACAGAATTGTACAGTAGCTATTCACCCCTTTCACAGGCTATTTGATGATGAGAAGAGTATCTAGACAAAGGCATTATTTAAAATGTGTAGCTGCAACCAGAGCACAAAGTTAACGCCCCTCGGGGCTACTTGTGTCCTCATTAGTTTCAAGCATCTTCATATGCTGAGCTGGGAAATCTCAAGGAAATCTTAAGTTCTGTGCATGTGCCTGAAGGTCACTTGGACTTAATCTTCCCTTGGAGAAAAAGTGTCTTAATGTGCTCTGTGGCCAGAAGGTAGAAGTCTTGCTTAAAATTAGGTGCCAGAATTTCAGCGCTACCTTTGAAAACTCTCAACCAACACTTAAGAATAGAGTCTTGACACTCCATAAAAAGCCACAGAAATATAAGCAGTCTTGCAATCAGGAATGTCTCCTAATCGTGCTGTGGTCATGTGAAAGAAAACAAATTATTCCACAGATCCTCTTTTGGCCCATTTCCTTGTCAAAGAAACACAAGTCTTGCGTGCAGCCAAAACCTCTTCTACACAGTTATCCCTGAAGGCCTCCAGCTCCTGAAAGCAGCAAATTTGGCAGGGGGCTTATTATTTATTGGCAACAACATTTCTGAGGATGGCCAGGGAATTGTGGAACTTGCCATCTTCCCAGAGTACCTGCCTGACAAATAGCATCACCCCCAAAACCTTAGCAGTAGTTTACAAGAACACAATATGCACAAATAAAATCAAATGCATTAGTGATCAAAAGTAAAAGCAGAGACAAAAAGTCCTTGTTGTCTGATACAGCTGGGAAAGGTGGCAGAGTACAGTCACTACAGATAGTTTTCCTGTGCCATTTGGAGGGGCAGCATTGGCTGGCTGGCATCCTTCAGAACAGAAAACAAATCCCAGACCTGGAACTGGAACGTGTCTACCCCACACCAACACAGACACAACCCTCAACTCACTCTGTCTAATGGGGAACAAGTAAAAAAAATCAGAGCTGGTGCTGTATCACTGACAACAGCCTCCCAGCAGTCTCTCTCAACTGAGACTGAAGACTGTTTACCTGCATCACTGCCCAGATTTCCTTGTCCAAGAGGCAAACAATGTTGTGCAAATAGTGTGCTGCAAACAGCAGGCAGAGAGGAGCAGGGCAATGGCACTTTCCCGTGGATCATGAGCACTGCCGGGGACAACGCAAGTGAGAGAGAGAGAAATGCTACTGCAGCAGGTAACAGCTGCTCAAAACAATGGAGACTGAAAGTGTTATCAGCCCTTGGTACCTGTAACGGCGTGTTTCACAAATAAATCTAACAAAATAGTAAGAAAAGTCCTCTTTTGTCTGAATGTCTTATTTTAACAGCTTTTAACAGCTGATTTTCACCATCTCAAACTCAGAACAAATGTCAGCTGATGAAGCACCATGTATGCTATTAATATGCAGTAAGATCACTTAACACGATCACTCTTCATGTACTTGATCAGTGATAGATCATTTGAAAATCAGCTGTTTGGTTCTGAAAAGAAGCTCTTGTATTACCTGGTTTTAGTACTATGCTTGCATGCCCTACTCCAGTTAAACTTGATATAACTCCCTGGAACTGATTTGATGATTGAATCAGAATCAATACCAATGCTTCGGGCAGTGTTTTACTGCTTTTTCTGCCTTATGAAACCTCGGCACTTCCTGGGAAAAGACTCACTGTGGTTAGGGATTAAAACACAGTTGAGGTCTATATACACATGGGAAAGTAGTAAAAGCCTGATATGTTCTCTTTAAATGACAGCAGTATTTGGAAACCTACATCAACATGCCTGGAATAAACACCTTCTGGAAATCTTATTAGCAGCAATGTTACTGACTTTCACAGTTTCATGTTAAGCAAATATTTATGTTTCTTTACCAAAAATTTTGAAGAACTCCCAAGAGTTAATTTTACAGTGTTGACTTCATGCTACTGAGGGCATTTAAAGCAGAACTGTGTTTTAATTCTTCTAAGGTATCAACCCTCACCAGCACCTGCTCACCAAATTTCAAAATGTGCATGCAAATTTTGCTCTGCATATACATAACATTTTCATTTTAGGTCATATATGACATTGTTTTTCTGGTAAATTTAGAAGTAGAACAACATCAGAGCTGTAACAGAAATTCCACTGCAATAATGCATACTATGGAGAGAGAACTGCCACAGCATAATGCTCAAACATGTTCATTTTTGTTTCACTTACAGGAGCTTTTCCTATAAGGTTTTAAATTACTCATGGCTGTCACATTTCTCTTTTGCTTGTACAGGTTTTCTAACATTAAAAGCAACTTGCTGTTAATTTATCTTACTAAGACAACATGCATATTTCAATTTAGTATATCAAGGAAACCTCAGTGGAAGATATCAAGTGAAAACCCATAGAAAGTGCAAAAAGGTTTTTTGGAGAGCACAGTGGAAAAATTGTTGTTCCTGCTTTGGTTTTTTTTTTTTTAATGTACACTCTATAGGTTCTTGTTCAAGGTCTCAAATTTTATACTAAAAAAAAATTTTTTTTAAATTTCCCTCAGATTAAAAATAACTACAGTAAGATTTCTGTTGCAGAGAGATTTTGCCAGATGTGCTTTGCCTTAAGCCACTGTTAATCCCAACCTTAGAATGCAGGTTTACTTAACTTACTTAATGCTATTACATAATTTGCTACTTACTGAAGTTGTTTCCTCGATGTATTGTACCTCTGATCTTCTAGTAATCACTCATCACTTTTTCGCAAACAGTGAGATTCACCAATATACTCACCCTGGTCTCTAACATGATTTTTCCTCAAAGCTGTATTCCTTGACAATAAAAAAGCATCATAATGCAAAATGAAATGGTTCCTGCATATGCAATATGCACTGTTAGAATTTTTTTGGCTACTAACAGCTGATCAATAATGATTGATAGCTTTGCTGTTATTATATTCTGTTTTTCTAGAACACAATTTCTTTGTGCAACTGCAGCAGTAGGTGGGACAGGTATCAGTTGATTACTGAAACTGTTAGAGGTCACTTACTCACCTCAAGTCATAAAAGAAAAAGTTAGCCTGATTCTCTTCCTAGCACCTATCAAATCAGGAGGAACTAAACTCAGCTGAGCTACATCAAGTATAAAAGAGGGAGAAGGAAGAGGAAAACTGGGCCAGATAACATTTATTGCTGTCAGTTGTTTCTGTGTTTGAATAATTCATAAATGTTTTGATGAAAACAATTATGAGATTAAACAAAAATATAAGGCTATTGTGTGCTATTTTGAAAGCACATTTATAAAGCATCCATAGTATCTACAGCTGAATAACTTTTGTGCTTATTGATGAAATACAGGAAAAAAGTTGTTTCTTCAAACACAGAAACTTATAAATACGTATTTCAAAAGCATACAAAAGAAGAGGCCAACCAACTTGAAGATATATTTCTAACTAGCATTTTCTGAAAGCAATAGAGCAAAAAAGGCATCCCAGTAGAACCTGCATAAGACAGAAGATATGTATCCTTTTGACAGGGGAGGGAACAGGGGAGGAGACTGCAATGTATGCTATGTACACATATATACGATTTAATTATCAACTGATTGCATTATAATTTCACTATTTACTACTCCAACACTGGCTAGAAGCTTCAAACCAGGCAGACACTATACATCACAAAACCAGCACATTACAACCGATTCCTGCTCAGGAGCTGTGACTGGGGGTAGTCTGAGAGATGGGGTACAACTTTCAGTTTGTCTGGGCCATTTTTAAGAGACTCTAAACTTCAGTACAGAACAGGGATGTGAGACAATATGGGAAAGAAAATACCCTCTCAAATGGAGAAATGAGGCGTTGAAAACTTAAAAGCCTTGAGCCAAGTGATATGTGAAGCCAAGATGCGAGCTCCGCCACAGTGCCTCCACTGTACACCAGATCATAGCAGACCTTCGTGGTGCAGCAGGAACCATAGCCAGAGGTGAAGGGCACGGCATAAAATGAACATGGACTATATGGACAAGGTACCAAAAAGTTCACAACGTCACCAAAGCAGGGAATATTCCTCTGAAAAGTGCTGAACTTACATGAGCAGCAGAAAGACTGCGGCAAACTGAATTGCCAAAGATAAATTAGCCAAAAGAAAACAGAGCTGACAACAACAACAGATGGGAAGAGGAGGGAAGAAGGACAGGAACACAGCAAGAAGACGTGAACCATAAGGAAAAAAGCATTCTAGTCTGTGGGAGGGCCTAGGTAGCCAGTTAATTACTCATTAAGGTTAGTAGCTATTTATTATTATTCTAAACACTTAAGTGAAGCCAGCCCACTAGTGCCCAGGTGCACTTACACAAGGCAGATGACATGCAGGACACTTATGATGTTTACTGGTAGCTGAACCTTCCCTGCTACTGACAGAGTATATTATTTAGTATGAAATTTTATATAGAAAAAGAAACTTCTTTTACATGGAAGACCATTTAAATAGAGGTCCAGTGTTTTACTTTAGAGCAGAAAAGCAAGCTCCAAAATTTATGAGCACACTGTCTCCTGGGGCTAGCGCTAGCTTGTGTGATGCACCCAGCCAACAGAATGATAGCTTTGGTTTCAGCAGAATTTAAGCCTTCATAAAATAAATATTTGGCTCTTCACAAGAAAAAAAAAAAAAGCAGAGCTGGCATACCTGTTGTGTTAGCCTACTAAAACAGCTTTAAGCATGAACTGTTTCTTTCATCTAAAATAAGCCACAGATACCTGAGTGGCCAATTTTTGAAACGTGCCTGAATTCTGCGCCTACGGAAGTGTGACGGGCTAAGCTTGAGGGAGAAGGAAGAGTCCTTCCCTGAGAGCTTCAGCTGGCCATACAGGAGGGAGCACTCTCTTGCCATCTCATGCAGAATAAAGAAAACTGTTCAAAATGGGTCAGGCCGAAACATATTAATCCCACAGGTACATTTGGTCACATTTTGGAGCAATTCTGTTTAACCCAGCTAAGCTTTAAGGGTGGCGTGTGCGCGTGTGTCTGTATACTCCCATGCATACACATTTTCCCAGGTTTCTCAGCTGTGCAAATTTTTTAGAAAGATTTCTAGGAACTGAACTCAGCCCTTGCTACTGTCTATCAGTGCCTGGCATAGAGTTGCAAATCAGGTAAAAACCACACAAAAAGATATACAACGCTTAGTCTTTAAAACGGTCTCTACAATTTTTTCCTCCTAACTAACATGATGTCACAATACCATTACCAAGGCAAAGCAAGGACATGCAGTCAGCTATTGCTCTGCTGGGCTCCCTCTGACTACTTACAGATCAGCTGTGGATTCAGGATGAAGTGTGACCAAATTTTGCTGCAGTCATAATAAAAAACCCCACATAATTCAGCTATTATAACACAGAAAGTTGTTTCAAACAATTCTTCTCTCCCCAGCTCCTCTCCCATGTCCCAGCCTGTACAATTCAGTTTCCTAGCAGAATGCAGATGCACAGTTTTAACCTCTGAATTCAAGAAGCCTTTTGCAGATGTTGAATTTTACACGCGTGAGTAATCCCAGGGCACTCAACGCATGTTCTGGAAGAGCACTACACGTGTGTCCCAAAAGAGCCCACTGAAAATGAAAAGCATTCAGCTACCAAAGCAATTGTCCTCTGAAGTTAAAAAGGTTCATTTGCAGCGTTATGCTCTAATAGCCGGCCAATTCTGTCTCCTTTCAAAATATCAGTGGCTAGTTGCCGAACGCAATTTCATAATTAAGGGAGAGAGAACATACATATCAATTTCTTGCACAATACATGCAGTTGGTCAGCTAAGCTAAGGATTACTGATTTTTGACGTTTATTTTGCCTCAAGAATTCTCTCCCGGTGCCACAGAATCTTGAATGTGCCCTAGCCCCCAAACATAAAGAAAACATGACTCATAATCACAGCTAACATTATTACCTTTTTTTTTTTTTAAATCATGCTGCAGAACCTTATTTCGATTCATTCTCAGTATCACAACAATAGAATTTGCAGGAAGGGAAACCATGGTAACCAACTAAACGTGCTACAGCAAATATCTGCTCAAAAGAACATGCAGTACTATCACACTTCAACGCCCACCACTAGTACAATCTCTACCCATTTCCTCTTTATCCTTATCCTAATTATTAAACAAGCTCTCAACCACAAAAGGCTACATTGAGAACCATGTCTTATTGTTACTGTCATTTGCCACAGGTCCTAGCACTAAGCACTGTAATACTCTTGCCAAATTTTAAAGCAGATCTAATACCTCCAGGAGTTAATTAGGAATTTTCAGTTCTTTTCTTCCATTTGGTACATCTAATTAACATTACAATGTATTTTATGTATTTTTATTGTCACAGAGACTCGCTGACATGTATGGACACACATATATACCTACAATAATTTCCTCTTGTTAGTAATTTTTCATAAATCTCAGGGTTGCAAAAAATTTTCAGTGGCATTCTCTGATTAATTAATTAGTAAACATTGGTGAATTCTGCTGTGCTCCTTTTTTTTTGAATAAGCTATGAGAAACCACATTTGTGATTAAGTACAGGCATTAGATACAGTAGGGTGCTGAACTGCTGCTCTCATTTGTGTTTATGCTTCATTCTCTTTTTAGCTGGTGTCTGAACTGATATAATTTCACAGGCCTTCATAGGTTCTGAACAGCAATTTTATTTGAAGGACAGCTCTGAATATTTAGTCAAAATCACACACTTAACACTAAAATTATTTTACTTTTCCTGAAGAACATACTGCTACCTCTGTTACAAATTCTGAGAAATTTGTTTTCTGAAAACAAAACCTCTTTTGTTTCAAATTTAGACTTAAAAGGTAGTCTATCTTAAAAAAAAGTCATGATGCAAATTAATTGCACAATAATGGATGAAAGTAGACAAAAATAGCTCATCAGAAGATGATCAAAATGCAGCTTCTTATGTAAGTGGAAAACAGATTTTATAGTAACTCACCAGCAACCTTAATAATGGAAAAGATTTTTTGGGTGAGAATCACTTCTACATTAGTAAAGCAGAAGAAATATTAAAAAATCTTCACTTTGAAGTCAGTTAACTATCTACAGCATTGCACTAAGAATTTTTGACAGCCTCAGTTAAGCCTACAAAAGCTATTACTTGTCCTGTCCTCTATTTGGTCATTTAATTTGTGCTAGGCTACGTCTGTAGCTATTGCAGCTCAGGAACAAGATCTTTAGATTTACTAAAGCTAGTTCTATAAAAGCATCAGAGCCTCACGCTCCACAGTGGTCAAAAATTAATTTAGAAAGGTTTAGCCAGCAAAGAAAGAAAACTCCATGGCCCACTTCATACTGAACAGGATGTGCAGTCCTGGTCCCCTCATCTCCAAAAGATCATCACAGGGTAAGGGAAAGGCGCAGAGAAAGATTACAGGGATGATGAGGGGTATGGAACAGCTTTACTACAAAGCCTGAATGCACAGCCTAGGACTCATCAACCTGTAGAGAGAACAATATGGGGGATGCGAGTGGCACGGAAAAGGTAAATGCAGATCAATTGCTCACTGTTTCTCACAATACAAAAACTAGGGAGCATCATATAAAAGTGTGAGATAGAATCTTCAAAAAAGGGATGCTGCTTCCCACAAAATCTAGTTAAGGCATGGAACTCATGCCACAGTTGCAGACAGCAAAGTCTATGAGGGTTCAAAAATGCGCTCAGAAAGCCAATACGCCAATAAAAAAGTCTGAAAAAAATGGTAAAGATAATAATTCTCCTCAGAAGTCCCTAAACAGCAAATGTTCAGAGGCTGGGATAGCACACCAGAGAACTACAACTGCATGTTCATCTTGTTCTTACGCTTGTCTTTCAATGTCTGCTATCAATAGCTACCAAAGAGTGGATACTGGACTGGACTATGAACTGGTCCTTCGATCTGACCCAGTGAGTTCACAGTCAGAAAACTCGCTAATACAGTAACAGAGATACATAACTGAGCAGAAACTCTTTGCAAACAATTACCCAGATCTCTCCCCAGATCTGCCCTTTTCATAATGTCTTGAGGCATCCCTTAGAGTAACCTAAAGAGAAGCGAGATGTAGAAATTCCGTGTTAGAAGTAGAACGGTCCATAAAAGAACCTTTATGCACCAACTGCATTTGCATTCTGTGCATTTTGGCTGCAGCTGAAGGCTGTAGCTTAGTGTGACTGTCCAATCTGTTTCAGATTTCACAAAAACATGTTTTTATAACTGTGAATTCTGTCTGCCTACAAAGGAGTTATGATTTGTGGTGTTAACAGTTTATTCTTTATTTTCTAGAATGATAAAGTTGTTTAACAAGCATAAATCTTCAGTGCAGAGCAAAGACAATCTGAGCATCTCTGGAAGATGCCCACTGTAAGTACAGTCTAGCAGGGAATGAGCAGTGAAGACAGAGACAGAACAAGAGCGAATGTGGTTGTTTTGCCCCTATGATATAGCCCTCTGTGAGGTGGTCTTTAAAAGTTCCAGAAGAAGATAAATACTCACTTTCCAAAACTGAGCTAGGGTTCATTAATCTCTATCAGATGTGCGGCATAGAGGATGACGTATTCACAAACACAATGTTTGGGCAGTCACAGTAAAGATTCCGAGTCCTACCTCTGTCTCTCACCTAGTTTCCTTTGTAGCCAAGGGGGTTTTTAGCATTTTTTCTAACTTTCAATTTAACTATGTTAGAAACTTTACCAACACAGCAGATACACAATGTTGAAGCTGATTAAATAAACTGTAGTATAAAATAAATAAATCAAACAACAAGCACCAGGATATCTTCCTTTTCGAATTCCGAGGGTGCAGAGGACACAGCGCCTTCACTTAATTTAGTAACACCAAACCAAAATATTAGACAAAAGAAAACTACAATTGGAACTAAATTTGAAATGACTTCACCAATGGCTGGCATGATTTTAGGTATCAGCTACGATAGCTGGTGGACTCAATAGCAGCATTCAAATTGTTCCACGATGATTTGAGGAGCTGGCTGGTTTGTGTCCTCAGGACAGAACACGAAAAGCTTGTTTTTTGGATTGCGAGATGAAGACTGGGAATACTTCATTACGGAGACATCATACCTTGCCACAGAAAGGGTTATGATAGTGTTTCATTAAATAGCTCTTCACGACTGGATGCAATGGGTTTTTCAGGACTCCCCGGCACGTGGACATGAACGCAGGAAGAAGACACCTGCCCGAGATGGGCGCGCTGAGCCGCCTGCATTACCGAATTGCCTGTCCCCCAGCAGAACCACTGCTAACTGCAAGCCAGGAAACAACCCTGCCTCAGTCTCAACAGCAGCTGATCCTACCCAGTGTTTCCACAAGACTTTTAGGTCTCAATGAACTGGTATTTTATGAGGCAATCACATTTCATGGGTAGTTTCCAATTTGTCCCAATCACAAACTGTCCAAGACAGACAAGTCAGGTGACAAACTTACACAGCGAGAAACAGATTGAGCAGAGACACAGAAATACAGAGGGAACCAAGTATTTATGTCAAGAGTCAATGGGTGCCCTCAAGGATCTAAATTTCACTCAACATTTTCCATTTTTCCAAAGCATGCCTGAAAAACAATCAGAAAACAAGGGTATTCGATTTTATGTTTTGTCATTATGTTATTTCTTGCAGGATTAGAGCATCTCTTCAGCACTGCTGGGTTAACTTTGTAAAATGTTGTGAAACCTGTTCTGTATCTGTTTATATAAAACTAATGTTGACCAAGTTTTCTTTCCTCCCACACCTTCTAAATGGTAAAACAAAGGTAAAGAAGGAAACGCAAAAATCATACAGAAGTGATCTTAAAATTAACATGACTGCTTGAATGACAGAGTGGCATTTAAGCCTAGTATGAAAAGATCAAATTGATTCACACAGCCAGAAAAGAAAGGGTGAAATCAGAGACCCTGAAGCCAAAGTCTTCCATTGAACTTGCAAAGGTTTTGCCCACACATGCACCCTACTGACACACTCCATTTCTGGCCATGAAGATGACATCCTGGAATTCCTACCGGGATTATCTAAGCTGCAGACAGAGCTACCTTTGCCGTCTGGCAGTGCAGCAACACGAACACAAACAACGGTCTCAAAAAACGCTATAAATTACAGATAAAATTACACAAACAGCAATCACAGCAAACTTCTCACAGTCAGGACAAACAGACAGACTGCAGAAATTACCTAGTTTTTAAGAGATGCTACAATGTCAGCACCACACTCAGCAGGAATACTGGCTAATGGGTATATTCTGCACACATAATTCCAGGGAGGGGAAAACCGGAAACGGAGCAAAACTCTGCCTCCAGCCAGTGGAAACGCAGGCTCCTGCTACACTTCTAGTAGAGACAAAAAGAAATCCCAGTGGTAAAGCTTGCATGTGTGGAAGACACAGTGCTGCAGTTCACAGAGAATTTTCACCTGAGGGGTGAGAACAAAGACCCTTATTCGTATCATTTAAAGGCCAACAGCAAGACAACACAGCATTACTTGCTGTGGGCTGGAAAGAAACCACCTAGACTACTGCCCTTAATATACAAGTCACCCAGCTAGCACTTAAACATAACGGAATGGCTGCAACATGCTGCGGTTTCAGATTCTGAGGCGCTTTGCCAAATGCTGAATTTCCTCAAAATAAATGATAACAACTTTGCTATCATTTGAAACTGTTTCCCAAATCGATGACCAACAGCTACCCATTCTCTTTTCTGTTGGATACAAAAGTAGATTTTTCTTGCTTTCAAAGCGGTTTTCCAGTTTGAAAGAGATACCGTCAACCCTAGAAAAGACCCATCTTTTGACTTGCTGCACTGGAGAAGCATTTGTAAAACAAGCTATATTGATACATCTGGCAAGATGCTCAGCAGGTTCACTGTTCACAGCCTACAGACCCCGTGCCTTCTGCACCATCGGAAGCAAGGGACAGGAGTTCTTTGTCAAGCCAGGTGTTAAGACAGCTGTTCTCTTTTTATCTTTAAATGACTATTGCAAGAGCAGAAGTAGATGAAATGCAGTATTAGACCCTAATAAGCAACATCTATTTATTTACACTCTTAATGCAAACCAGTGTAAATGCCAATAATGTTTATATTTGGAATCTTATTACTACAGAAACAAATACCTCAGCAAAACCTAACTTCCTCCCGCCCCAACGAAGAAAACTAATTCACCACAACCTATTATTTCATGATAGTCTAATTTTAATTAATTGTAATCTTATTTTACCCATGTAAAATTTTCAGTAACTGCATCTTCTCCTGCAGTGTTTTTCTGTCCCACTTAGATTTAAAACATCGCTTATAATCACCATCTCCCATCTGAGTACTTGAGTGTACAGCCCAGGCCAAAATAACCTCCATTACCGTAAAAGTAACTAAACTATTTAACACTTACAACTATTTAAGTTATTTTTTATTTCAGCAATTTTTTTTCAGTTTTTTATTTATATATGATCCACTTGGCAGAATTTTGCAGAGCGAGGAAACGGATCTGCAAACACTGTTAGCTAGCAGGTGCTCAGACAAAAAATATCTCCTGATTTATTTGCCATCCCACAGAGCGACTAGAGACGATTGATTGCTCTTCAGCAACAGCTAGCTAGCTAGTAAGCAACCCACACAGTACACTAGTCACATGAAGTTGCAAGATGCCTTTCATTTCTTGACTGCCTGCTCTCCCAGTGTCTACATGGGGTCGCACCTCTAACATAGCGGGAGAAGAGCAAAATGAAGCACGACCAGCAAAAACACAACTGCTCTTATCCTGGTGGTGCAAACAGTAAGGAATGGTAGTACTTCAACATGGGTTAGGGAAGGTTAAAGATACCAAATCTGTAACTAGGGTAAAAAAGTACCAGCTCATTAAATGCTGACCATGATTTTTTTTAAAAAATTAAAACAATCACAAGGAAGTTTAAGCGTTAAGGTCAACAACACAGTACAATCTCTTGAATATTTTATAAATTAAAAATTAAATATTAATTACCAACCTTAATGCCAAAGTGTAGGTTCCAGGTTGCCGCTGGCTTTCACGAATGAGATAGCTTCCCTCTGCAACACTTAATAATTGGTCAGCTTCCTCCCTTGAGATCATCCCATGGAATCTAAGAAACAAAGACTTCTTGAAACACACACTTTTTCACTTTTAAATCACCTTTTCCTCTTCTTTTAAAAACCACCAACCATGGTAATCAAAAAAAAAAACAAACATAAAAAATGACTGATTTGCAGGAATCTACAGCTTAAATTAATCTCCCTTTCTGCCTGCATTTGAAGTCACTTTAAATGGCTTAGAAATGCTTCTATGAAACAAGTATATTGCTTTTTAAATATGTATCTACCAATTAAATATGTAGAAATAAATCCAGTTTTTCTCCTGCTGGCTTCGCATGTTTTGTGCCAGTGGCATGCAATCCAACATTTTGCAGCATTCAGGGATATTATGGCAATTTGCTAAAATCCTTGGGATTGCATATAATCTCAGTAATTACTGGTGTAATAACCTAGCAATACTACACACCCTGTACCAAAATAAACACAAGTAAGATCTGCTTTGTTTCTCCACACTAAATCTAACCATCTTTGCCTTAGCAGTCTGAAACAGAAGACACATATATACTGTACATTTTTATTGCATTTGTGATCCAAATCTTTTTTTTTCCTGCACACAAACACCTTTTGCAGAAGCCCACTGGAGGGGGGGTAGAAAGAGACAACCCTTTGAAAGCGCACAAAGGTATGTTTTTCTCACTTAAGGTAGCATGCAATGATATCCATATCCATCAGAAAATGCAGCTGTAATTTTAGGCAGACAAAAGCGATGGTACGGCAACAATAATCTGACGGTGAGCAAGACACACTGCTGTAAAACACAGAGGAGAAACAGAGGGCCCAGAGCAAACGCTTGCAATCTTTTCTCTAACTATTATCAACCAACATGTTGGGATCAACCACTTTCAGAGATGTATGTTACTTACTCTCTTCCATAATATTTGGGTCTGTTCTCTACCTAAAAGAAACAACAGAAATTGTAATGTTTCATTCACAACTGAACCCATACAGTAAGCATACAGACTGTAATATAGTGTTAAAAATAGAAAGGGATATAGCATGAAAGTACAGACAAAAATCGTTTACTATCCCAGGATTTTCCTTGTGGGTGGTTTATAGGGAAACCAAAGGCAGAACTTTGGGAAACATGACACTTCTGAATAGCTTAAAATGGAGCAAGAAAGAATGAGCTGCTTGGATCATGTCGTCCTTGGGGCTCTGCTAATACAAACTGATGGCATTAAGTACCGCCAAAGAAGGGAAACAAAAGATTAATGTCATGGGTGTAAGCGTACGATATTGTTAAGTGCACTAATACAGTGAAACGTCTATGAAATTCTTACATTTACAAGTTCTCTTCCATCACAGAGCTGTTGGTGCCACTGCTGCAAGACATTAAGCCACTACCATATCCCCCCAGAGTGAGGGCAAGACTGAACGATCCCTAGCAAGCGCCTAAGTCTTGCACTTCTTCACTAAACTGTGTGACCTGTGGTATGACCTAAGAGACCGCAACAACAGGTATGCCTGTGTTATGCTGTGTAACACAACCCCGTCCGTGCTCCAGAGACCATGCAGTGTGAACGCACGCAGCATGCCAGGGTGTCAGAACACAGCCTGCCTGCCCAGTATTCCAAAGTCACTCATCTGTAACTGCCCAGGAAGTTTATCGACACGTGAGGACCTGCAGACCTCCCAGCAATCAGCTCAATAATCTAAACCACCAGATTATCCCTCCTTGCTAGATTTAAAGAGGAGAAACTCATTGGGGAGAAAAATTCAACAGTTACACAACCTGAACTACAAGAGTATACAACGATCCAGCTGTAACAAAACACAAAAGACCCACAGTAAACTGCCACTTCAGTTTCTTTTTTTCTTTTTTCTATCTTTTCAGAGAAAACCCTATTAAAATTAGTACTCCTCTCCAGTTATCCTAGTGGAGTATCAATAAAGATTTCAGGTGTTCAAAACACCAAAAAAATACATCCTGGGTGCAGTTTAAAAATAACTCTTCCACATTCCCAGCAAATAAAAAGCTATTGTGATGGTTCATCACTTCTGAACAATCATTCCATCACTGGAAAGATTTATAATGTTCTAAAAGCTTTCCTTTTCCTTCATAACAGCAAACAAGAGTTGACCAGTGTTGTAACTGGTTTCAAAGGGCCTGAAGAGACTGGGTCATTTCAAAAAAGAAAAAACAGTCTTACATATTTTTCACTATATGTAGGCTATTTCTTCAATGGGAAGATAGCAACATGAATGGAGAAAAATTGAAAACATTTTATTGTTGTTATTATAGAAACTTGCAACAATTCCTAACTAAAACGCATAAGGCAAGGCACTAGTCTCAGGCAGTTCTTAGAATCCTGTTGTGAATAAGATTTTGTTGTCTGGCTGTTGAAATTTTATATTTATCTCAGTGAATACAGTGAATTTATATGACAGAACGGGAAAATTTATATAGGCAAAAGCATTCCACTCCAGAAATGGATTATTCATGTGACAGGGCATCTTCAGAGTACTTGCAAATCCTATGACAAATTATAATATTATACCCTGTGTGCAAACATTTGAAAATGTGAACTGGCAGATGACTGGAGCAAAGCATCAGAGAAAAGCTCTGCTGGACTTCCAGGCAGATGTAGCTGGGTTTGCAGTTTGTCTTAGTGGATGATGAGTTAGAAAGGAAAATAACCACTTTGGTTAATATTGAGTCTCTACTGATCAGTTTTACCAACTCACAAAAACTTCAGTATAAATGCTGATGTGTAACACTGTTTGCTTGTATAACACTCAGTGCAACTGCAACCCAACTCATGGAGTTTTATTGCTTGGTTTTTGGTGTTTTGGTTTTTGTTTTTTCATTACTTTTAAAATTTATTATAATATTAGGGTTTTTGACATCTAGATTGAATGCCTACATTTAGACTCTAAGGCAACTTCATCAGAACTCAGCAGGGGCCTTCTAACTTACTCAGAATTAGCTGGGCTACACACACACTTAGTGCAGTCCGGGTGAACTTACTAAGACACACAAATTTCCTGTAAGCCAAATTTACCACGTAAGACTGCAAACACTGTTTGCCAGCTCCCTATAATGCTTCCTGCAAGTATCGTTACACCAACTTTACTCACAGTAACTTCGGCAATAAAAGGTGGCATAGCATTTGTTCTTACTTCAGGTATCCTTAGCTGCACCAGAACTAGAAGCAACATGGATCTTTCTTGGTCTTTTGTGTCTGCCTGGACTTCACAAAGTTCCTGCCAGACTGTGTTTCTACAGATTACCCACGGATCCTCCAGCTGCACATGAGCACTGACAGCCAAAACAGTTCCGTTCAGAAGGTTCACTAGCCTAAATTTCACACTCCGTCAGCCTTAAGTTAAGGAGACAAAACCAAAGCATCCATCTGGACTGGAACTAAAACCCACCTAAGAATGGAAATACATTTTGAAATAGAATTAAAGCGGTAGCAAGAAAATGGTCGTTTTAACTAAAGCTGTTAGCTGAAAATATAGTGTAATTATCCTCTGCAGAGTTTTGTTCTGATTTGGCAGCATTTTTGGACCAAAGTATCGTTGAGCATGAGTAAAGGCATCCTTAGCTACTTCATCTTCTCTGTATCCAGCAAAGATCAGCTGAATGCTAAGTATTTTGACTTCGCAGGACTTTTATAAACGAAAAGGAAAATATTCCTATTGCTGTTTGTTTAGCCGGTGCTTGGCACAGTTTTAAAAATTGCTTCTAACTTGCAAAAAAAAAAGAAAAAAATAACTGTGAGATCTTTGTTTTCAGTGTGCTTATTTCATAGCACTGATGCAGAGGCCACAGGAAAGATTGAGGTCTCACTACGATACCTGCAAGAAACACAAAGGTCAATGTGATATCCACCACAGTTTCATTTCTGATTTTTTCAAACTGAGGTGTGAAGCCAATGAAATCAAGTTTATGAACAGATAAATGGGGCGAGTGCCTTACAGTAGCTATTCCTTCGGAAAAGAGCTTCGTTACCATGAAAGCTGGGAAAGTCATTCTGGTTGAGTATCATACTGATAAAGCCATCTGAGAACAGCTCTAACAAGGATGTGCATTACATATTCCCATCTACTCTATGTTTCTTCACTACTCAGAGGCCATTTTCACAAGGCTACAGAGATGCTGTTTAACAGGCTTATTAAATACTGGCACTGAATTAGGACAAAGCCTCATAATAGTATGGTAAAGGCCAGTGATTTTAATTATCTCCATCATTTGTCTGTTTGATATTTTTTCATACATAGTTATTCAAAATTTATCATGGAGTGCCTTCATACAGCAGTCGAGGATGCCCTAAATATGCCTGCATGTGCACATGTGTATATAAAAGATTGTATGCACAACAAACACAAATTCCATGGAGGTAATATAGTATTAATTAGACAAACAACATTACAATTTGGATGCAAACCTCATGCAGAAGTCAAACATCCTTAGAATGTTATGGAATCACGAACTTTACAAATTAACCTCGTACAGTGTTAAAAGTCTTGGCTCTGCTGCACCTTTACAATAAAAAATCCCAAATGAATGCAATGCTCTTTCTATGTCAGTGTAACTCCACTGATCTGTGTGTCGCTCTGATATGAAACTGGTGTAACAGAGCAGAAACTTGAATTCTCTGTATCTGAGAAGCATTTCATGTTAAGTAGGTCATTCTGCTGAATATACCTCTTCGTATCGGCACTTGTACAACATGTGCCTTTGCGCCTTAAATAAAAGGTTGGCTTTTTTACAGCGCGATTTCCAATTATTCTTTAACAAGTGTTTTTTCCCCTAATCATCACCCCTGCTTATGTCAACAAGTGGAATACAGTAAGGCAAAAGAAGCAATTTACGTGCTAATACCTTACCAAATTATATGTTGTTCCCTCCCACTGACCTCTTTGATGTTCTCTGGACCAAAATCCTCTTCCTAATATTTAGGAATTTGTTTGTACAGCTGAATAATTCAACCACTTAGGAAAAGATTCTGCTCCCCACTGACTCACGCACGGCTGCTAATAGAAACCCAGCTGAGAAAGAGCAGATCGCAAAGCTCAACACTAGCTGGAGAGGCTGAGACCAAAGAGAAAGGTTAAACATATTACTGCTCGCTGAATATATCTTCACTTCAAATCTGGCTCAGCTGCATACATTGTTCAATACTTATAATGAAAAACAGTTATCTGCATTATACCAAATTAATGCAGAAGTAGGAAAATGCGCACTGGTAATGTATTATTTCAATTTTACCTTTATTGGTAAAAATAAGCTTCAGAGAGCTTTTTTTTCTTATAAATGGATTCTTTAATGAGAAAATGTGTATTTAATATGCTCTGTTCTGCAGCTAAATACCTGCAACTGACTGATTCTTTCATAGCTCTATTTTATTTAGTTCAATTCTTGCTAGTTTCTAAAATCTGCTGCTTTTATTTCTCAGTTTCTACAACAGTGTTCACGGGTGCAGACACAGGTTTACTCCGCAGAGTTTAAGAAGCTATTTTAAACAAGAGAATGTCTCTCTTCTTTTTTGTTCACTCTGCCCAGGGAAAGTTTTACACTTACTTGACGTTTGTCATATGTTATAATCTTGTTTTGGAATGAATTCATAGAAATATGATGATACAAACTAATGTGTTGAACTGCTTTCTTCAGTGTTGACGGGACTTAGCAGAGTGTTTTGACTGCTGGTGGTACTTTCGCCAGTCCCCCACTGACTAACTGACATTGACCTGACATTTTCCCTGGAAACATTCAAGTGGTGTCCCCCAGGGGTCAGTACTGGGCCCAGTCTTGTTTAACTTCTTCATCAACGACCTGGATGAAGAGTTAGAATGTACCCTCAGCAAGTTTGCTGATGACACCAAACTGGGAGGTGTGGTAGA
>Ga0065711_1003107_pt1 | contig 41910 bp, 21 predicted proteins | sample Hoacrofraction12_FD_59098 | JGI IMG/M metagenome (GOLD analysis project Ga0065711, IMG submission 59098) | Hoatzin crop microbial communities from Cojedes, Venezuela - Epithelial fraction 12 v2 (version 2) | ecosystem: Host-associated > Birds > Digestive system > Esophagus > Crop | place...
CGCTGCCAGCGCGCTGCCTTGACTTTGGCTGCAGCTCTGGTGAGTAACACAAGGGCAGAACGGGCGAGATGAACACGACGGCCATCCCGAGCTCAGCAGCAGGAACTCAAACCTGCAGCTCACACTGGGGCGTACCCAGCCGCTCTCTTGCACCCCGAAGACAAACCGCACCCCAGGCAGGTCAGCTACACCGGCTCCGACAGAAAGGAGCAGCCCAACTCTGCAAGCCAGCCGGAGCACATCCTTTACTTAACTCTGTGTACCTCTTCTTTATAGAAAAGCACTCCTTACTATTTCTTGAGAGTATTTACTATGCATTTTGTGAGATTATAACCTCAAGTCTCTTTCATTTCTTGGAGCAAAATAATGAACACAGCTCTATTTAGCTGCAAAAATAACTTAAAATTAAAAGAGGTGGGTGTTGACATTTTTGTCTCTTACAAAATGATTATGAAATTAAGCCTTTTATTTGATAACACGCAGACAATACCTCGGAAGGTGAACGTGAATGACTCGCAGTAAAGACAGACTCTCTATGGATTTGACTACGAAACTACTAAATGCAACATGGAGCCGACTGCTGGGGAGATCAGCCCTCTCCTGTTCACTGCAGGGCGGGAGCAGCCTGAGGGAAAATCCACGCAACAGCCCAAGAGATGAATGCAGCCTGGAGAATCACTTCTAAGCCAGCCTTAAACTACTACGTTGTGTTAGAAAGAATGATGTAAGCTCAGAATAAATCACCGCGTTCCTCCCTCTTTTATCCCCCAGACACAAAACCATTGCCACGTTTCACTCCTGGGGCCTGGCTGGCAAGCTTTGAGCCTGCTGTTGCTGCCCGTGGCCCATTTTTCCCAGTCAGCAGAGCCTGAGCGGCACCGAAAACTGCTGAAGTCTGGAGCACCCAACGAACTCTGAGGGAAGAAAAAAAAAAAAAGGGCATTTTCTGCCCTGGAGGGCTCCTTGTGAGCTCCCCTTGCATGAGGGAGGTGAACACAGCTCAGGACAGGGACCCTGGGCTTACCCGGGCAGCTGAAAGACAGAGACGGCCATGGCAGAAGCTTCTGGAACCGAAGGTGCGAAGACACCCTCAGGCGACGCCCTGAGGCACGAAGGGGGCTCTGTCCCCATTGGCTGGGACAAGGTGGGGTTCAGCCCCATTGGCTGGGATAGGGTGGGGAGGCGGGCTCAAGATGTAGCTCCATCTCCCTCGGTGCTGAGGGCTCATGGCGGCCTCTCCCTTCCCCTTCAGCCCTCAGCTTCCACGCTTTAACAGCAAGAACTTCGTGGCTAATGCATATTATGGTCTGTTTAACCATCCTCATGTTTAATGCACCGTTGCCTTTGAAATCCCACCTTTAACTTTTAAAAACAGACTGGCATTTTTATGACGACTGCTGTATTTTGCGCCGTGCTTCATGCGAGACGTTAATCTGCTGCCCAGCAGCAGAGATGGCCCCGCGGACGGTGGGCGCTCGCTCCTGTACTTTGTTTCCATGAGATTAGATAATTGATTGTGCTCTTCCTGGGACTGAGTTAGAGCCCATCAAGACAATTGCTCGAGCTTCAAAGGGCTTTGTAGAAAGAAATCCCATGTATTGATTTGTTCAGCAAAACCAGGCTTTCAGCACTGAGCGCTGCAAATTTCCTGAACAATTTTCAAAGGGACAAGAGAACAGACCAACTCTGAAGGCATCTGTGGAAAGGCTGCTCTTCCAGTAGTCCAAGTTTTCAGTCAATTTTGCAAAATCTCCTTTTGAGTTTATTCTTTTGAAGAAGGAAGAAACACTCCTCTCCTCCTTTTGGAAACAGCAGTTATTAAATAGCTTATAAATGTGTTAAAAAACCACTAATGAAAATGAAAATGTCAAAAGTTTGTTATTTTGTTGCCTTCCAGAAAATAAAAGCAGAAAAAAATTACTTATTCTTGCCTGTTTATCAGGGTAATATGTAGGACTAGACTCTGGTAAACATGTCAGCACTGACTTAAGCCTTAATTTTGCCAGTGTATCTGTTCTAACAGCTGTACCCATGGAAAAAGCAACAGAAGTTTCTTAAATAGACGAGAGTGTGAAAAAGGCATTGCATTAGATACCTTCTCCTTTTCTAAGTATTAAAATTCATACCTATTCAGAGGCCAGAACACATCTCCTCTTGCACCTGTATTACTAAAAAAATGTGATCTTCATTCTCTGGACCAACCCCTTTGCAAAGCATTGAATTTCACTTCAGGTTGCTAGACAGTTGTTGAATACATGCTTCTATTTTACTTTCAAACAGTCTTGTATGTATTCTCTTTCTTGAGAGCACACGAGCTGATCTCTAGCATACTGCATGCAGCAGGAGAGAACACAGGTGTTCTGTACTCACTGGAAACAACTGGAAACACTTAATTCAATTGTCTCTAGTATAACTGTTTTCCTTTAAAAATTAAGTTAGCCAGAATAATGCAGTAAGGAGATGTAAATTATTTAATTCCTACTTCAATCTCTGTTTTCTTAAATTCATAGCATTCTGTTGACCCCCCAACACCTCCTTAAAAAAAAAAAAAGCACACAACAACAACAAAAAAACAAGTAGGTATCAGGACTGTTAATAATTGATGAAGCATTTGTAAACCCTTAGCAAATGAACAGTCAAGTGACACATGAATAAAACATTTGAAAAAGTCTCTGTCTGACAGCTAACAGCACTCTGAAGCAGATCGTAAAATATACAGGTATTATTTTAAAGCAGCATGCGTGCAATGTGAAAATCAGGTTGGGGAAAGTGCTGGACCTCTGCTTTGTTTCTATGTGCTGCGCAGGGAGGGTTGGGCGGAAGGGGACTTCACTAGTTGCTCCCTTGAACATGCCCTCCACAGGTTTCAGCACAGTTGATCTCTCATCCCTGCAGTAACAGCCCCCAGTATGAAATTTCTGCACCACTCTGGTTCTTAATATTTGCTACATGAATACACTCCCTAGCATTGATGTTCTACTGACACAAAGGCTCTTTTATAGACATACTACTCACAACTTACTGACTAATATTACAGTGCTAGTACTATGTCATTATTATTTCACCGTAATACTTTTGCAATGCCACACACACACACAAATCTCTACGTCTGTGTCTTCCTACCGTGCCACGGCAAGTGGGAAAGACACAATGAAAATAACACATGCATGAAATACTGAATGCAGCAACTAACAAAAAGGTCTGGAACTGACATGACCCAGATTTCACTTAAGTGTTACCCTACAAAATACCGACCTTGCTCCTGGGTAGGGAGAGGACCTTCCTTGTTCCTTCCACCAAAAAAGGGGACATTTCACTGCATCAGATTCTAAACAAAAAGATAAGAGGCATCAGCTCTCAAACAATGGCATTAAGGTTTCATCATACCGTCAATGAGAGAAGATTTAATTAATTTGTTTTACCTGTCTCAGCTCATACTAGACAAACTTAAGAGAGATTTTAGTGAAGAATATTAAATATGGAGTTTTAAAAAGAAATTACTGCCTAACATCAACCATGCCATTTGCAACGGATAGGAGTCAATCAAAAATCCAACTTCTAAACCCCACCATTCCTGAGTTCAGAGAAACAATGGGTGTGGAAATGCAAGTCTAAGGCAGCAAACCAGTGGCTTTATAACGGGAAGATGCACCACACAGGAATTATGATGCTGCGTTACTAAATATAAAGGCATCTTTTAGTTGCCTTTTTTAAAATGGATAATAATATTTAGATGTAGTCTGCAGAGTATGAAAAAACCACACTTTTCTGTTGAGAATCTCTGCAGCCTTGCAACACATGATTATCACTGCTGTTTCCTCTAAAAGGTCATCAGAAGCTCACAAGGTGGTGCTTCCATTACACACCAGTTACAGTCCTTCCTTTTTGCATTTCCATTTGCAAGGTATAGATTTCCTATACATTTTAATTACAGTCCTCCCCCACCTCAGTTAAATACGCAGCTGGGGTAACAAAGGTTTAACAGAGCAACAGCAGAAATAATTACTTATTTGATAACGTGTCTTTCAGTGGGGGCATTAGATTTGATTTTTCTAGGGGAGGCTTTGCAAAGGAGAGGGAGGTGTGGGGAGGGAAAAGGGGAGGAACTGACTGAGCTCTCATGAAGTTTTGATCACAAGTCAGAACCCATGTTTAGCTGTCAAAGGTACTGTCAGGGAAAGTTACTACAAAAGAATAAAAGGACGGAAGAAGAAAAGAATCTCCCTTACTCAGGAATGTTTGCACATTTTAAATGGCAGTTTGAAATGTTATGCAGAAAACGCTTGACTGAATCTTGCATTATTATTTTTTTTACTTCAGTCCTAATACAAAAAGGCTGGTGAGGAGACTGTCCTGATGATCCTGTCATTACAGTCACTGGATCACAAACTTAAAGACTTGTCATTCTAATAAAGAGCAGCAAGAGAGAAGATAATAAATGTATAACTCTCAGTTCTGCTTTTTAAAGCACTTCAATATATTTTTTACGTAAATTTTATCGTATAATGTCAAGTTGGAGGAAAGGTTCGTGCACCATTAAACAAGCAGATCCCGGTAAGTTTTTTAACTGGGTAGGCTGAAGCCATCAGAACTGAACTGATTTAAGTAGACAGTTAACAGCAGGTCCACGTTAATATGAAGTAACTGAAGTTCCACAAACTAAATGTAAGCAAACTTTTTTCTCCACTTTCTTTATTGCAGTTACAGGTCTCGCCAACCTTTGTTATATTGCATAGCATGTCACAAAACATGAACAGAATGAGGCAGTGTTAATATGTAGTATTATGATATTTCTCTAGTTGTATGATGGTAGCACAAGGAGATGATTTTCTATGATAAATCCTAGACGCTATTGTAATACAAATGAACGTTATAATAATCCCATAAAACTTCTTTACAAAAACACTGTATTATGGGTTAAATTAGTACATTACAGTAGCATACTTTCCTAAAGAAACATTTAAAAACTTCATGGTTAGTTTTTTAAACTGATGAGGAACTTGAGGACTTTAGCCCGCGTACAGAGCGCCGAGCCTTTCAACACACAGTTGTGCTGTGGGGCAGCTCACAGGGCCTTCGCAGGAGGGCGAGCTTCCCTCTGTGTGTACTTCGTCATCCAAGGCACACTGTATACTCCCTGCTCTTGAATTCATTTTCTTTGTTCCCCCTTCACAGGTATTGAATGCTACTGGTTTTTGGATTAGTACTGTAGTTCAGATAAGGAGTGTGCTTTTGAAGTAAATTGCCTGATCATCCCCATTTCCTATGCTTTGGTTGATACGCGGAGTGGCCTCGGAGTGTCTCAGCTAGATTGGTTACAAAAGTCCTCCTCTTGCATCTGGGAAGACTGAAGATAAGATGCAGTTCAGAGATTTAGAAAGGCTAGAGTAGACCATTATGATCTAGACAGCCTGACTTCTATAAAATAGGCCACAGCATGTCATGAGACAGCTTCCCCGTGAACCAGATAACTTCTTGATAAACTGCCTCTGAGAGAGATGCATCCTTTCTATTTAAAGAAGGCAGGTACCAATTATCCACACCATCTCTACATCAATTATTCAAGTCGCTCATTATCCTCACTGTTTAAAAGAAAAAAAATATCCCATGGATTATTTCCGAGGGTTGGAAGTGAGGGAGTTCCACTACCCCCGTGCCTTGGCCCTGTGTGCAGTTTGTTGCCATTTCCAGCTGGGCACATCCCGTGTGGTCCCACTGACGTCCCTGCAGCTCCTTTGCATCTACGCTCCCTGTAACCGAGCAAACTACAGCCCCAGACCTCATTTTGTCTCCAGCACCACCGAAAATGTGATTCTCTCTCCAGGCGGTTTCCCAATGAACGCTTACTAAATACAATATTTTACAGTTAGCGGTTGCCCCATTCCATATTCAGAAAAGATAGTAAGCAGGTGTAAATCTCTGGCTTCACCTCCATCAATATTTCTGTCCCTGTCTGTCTTTTTAATTGCTATTGACTGCAGAAGGTATTTTTTCATTGAGGCATGAGGTAAAGTGATATTGATTACAGTAAATGAACTTTTCTGTAGCTGGAGTCAATTGGGAAGCTGCAGAGAGGAAACTGCAAGAATGTTTACCTTGCACACGAGTAAAATCCCTCTTTGGAAATGCTCTGCTTGACTAAAGGACTGTGTGAAGTAAACCCACATTTCTATTGTTTAATGCAAAAAAGTCAAGCTGCTGTGGCTTTGGGGAGAATGAAAATCAGCTTCATTTGCTCGATGTATTGAAACAGAAGAGAAGGAAATTAGAACAAAACCAGATTTAACTTTTAATCCCTCATGTAAGGAGCTTTTGCTATGTAATTTATTATCAAAACGGCATATTTCATTCTAGGGAAATAATGGTAAGAAAACAAAGAAATCCCTATCAGCAACACACTTGATTTTATACATCTGTTGGGACCTAGTGCCACATTCAACTTTGTTTGTGACTAAAGAAGTGCAAGGATGTAGGCACCTGCCACAATTCATCGGTGTGTTTGAAATATTCAGGATGCAGAGTGCTGCTTTCCATTTCAATGCACTTTAGATGTATGACCACATCCCTCACTGCTGCACACAAGCCTTATTAAACTTTTTGTAAACTAAAAAATAGCATTCCTTGGATCAAAAGTAACATCAAATAGTAATTTATTTATTTAACAGCACCATCTAACCATCCTAGGCGAGAGCTTTACTTCTGCGTACCATACAAACTCATAACAAAAGCTTACAGCCAGACCGATAGCAGAAAGAAAAGCATCGCCTCCCTTTTTCACATTAGCTAAACAGGAAAAATGACCTAATTTAGCATGCATGAAATTATGTACATTTTCCTGATTGTGCGCCTAAATCTCTGTGTGTAGCTGTCAGTTGGTGTCTAGAATTGGCCTTGCCCTCAAAAGTTCTCTGGCTATGGCAGAGGTTTCTTGGAACATATGATCCTTCTTACCTTCCAAGGCTTAATTGAGGAAAGGCATTGAAGTTCACTCTTTACACATTTAATTAAGTCTCATCTTTCTAGACCTGCGCCAATACACTCGATAAACACTCCTCACAGTTTTACCTGAATCCCTGTGAAGCTATTTGCTAAAACGGTGACTTCATTCATGGTTTTCAATGCCTTGTCTTGTATTTTTCCCAGAGAACGTTTTTAACAGCACCTGTTTGCCTACTGATTAATTATTGCATTTCACTGCAGAATCCATAGATAGATGTAGGAGTGGGAAAAACACATCTACGGCAAAACCTACTTGCTGTACTAATTTACTGTAAAACAATAATTCAGGCAATGAGATTACTCCATATAATTAATCAGATCCTTACGTTCCTATTGCACTGTTAGACAGCATGTGCTGACATGTGTCAAGACAGTAACAACCGACGCACCGTGCATTTCATTTATATTCCAAGTTCTTCAGCTCAGGCAATATCTCTTTTGTGCATCTCCCACAGTGCTTTAACAGATAACAATAATCAAGAGAAATAACTATCAGTCAAGGCTTAAATAATTCTTTTCAGGTAAACTAAGTACTAATCAGAACAGCTACCCTCAACTTTTTCCAGAGTTCTCATTCAAAACTATAATGCACAAAGTTCTGCAAGAAGAACTGACTTGAATCACCTCTCAGCTTTCTAAGGAATACTTAACTAGTGTATAAGTAGAATATTAGGAGAGCAGCTCTATTTGTTATCATTCTTTTCAGTTCAATTTTAACTTTTACAGGCACGAGACAGGCAGTTCTACAGCAGCAGAACCAGACGGTCCAAGCAGCCATCTAGTTCTATCTGCCCGGTAGTATGAATCAGGAAAGCTAAGATCATACGTGCATTCTAACTCTCATAAAGTGCACGTGGCTAATACACCTCCAAAAAGTAATCAGTAATTCTTAAGGCCTTCCAGCTCCCCCTCCCACCTGCCATTCTGTAGACACTGGATTGGAACATTGTTTCTTTCATGTAGATGATGGAAGTGGAAGTCTTCAAACCTCATAACTGCTCATTTCCTCAAAAGTGTGGGGAGCAAAACCAGGGAGAAAATGGGCACACCTGCCTTACTTTGCAAGTGATGATGGATGGTGGGAATCAGTCTCCCGAGCTTTACATTTACATTATTGAGAATCAGATCTCTTCCTTTCCCTAACAGATTACAGTCCACCCTGATCAGGCTCCTGTATTTACATTCAATAACGTACTCTCCTTCCAGAGCCTCTGTGGAGACTTTCTTTTTTTTGTTTATGGAAACATCAATAGTTTCCACTTCTCTCTGGACTCGTTTAGTCTGTTTACAAAACACTATCAAATGTCGGTATCTCATCTGCGATTCATTTCCTGACATTTAATTATTGTTCCATAAATCACTTCTCCAAAGACAAGAAAAAGAGTAACGAGATTTTTAAAATAATAGTGACATTATAATTATTTTCCACTTAATATTATTAAACTCTTTGGTGCTGTTAAAGAAAACCTGAACAGAAAACACTACAAATCTGTCTCTTACATGTTTAGCGCAGCTAGAGGAATGGAGGGATTTATAAGGCTTAGAAGTGTATTTATATGGAATATACTAATCATACAATTTTATTTTATAATACCTTTCATCCCAGTGGATCTTAGTGCACTGTGAAGATGCCTTGAATTCACCAGTCCCTTTGCTCCTGGTGCGTTTTTATACTACTGCAGAATGAATAGCATGCGAGTGACAAACGAGACAGTTTCAGATAAATATAAGCCCTTAAAAACAATGGGCAAAGCCCGTTTCCTTTATTGCTTTCCTAAACTGGAAAATGCAGGATTCTATTTTGGTCTTTGCTGTGTGCTTATTTTGCATGGGGAAAACAGAGTGAATCATCAGTTTGGGCATAAGCGATGGACTCCTAATTGCAAGCTGTAACACAGGTGAGAGCAGTACACTTTCCTTGCTGATGATAAAATTCTTCTGGAGGAAGGGAGCAGAATGACATCCTGATTTGGAAATAGGGGAAATTAAAGGATGTCTGACAGGCAGCAACTGGTACTGCTGGTACCATTAACTCAGGTGAAAACTGTGATGGAATTTTCAATGAGGGAAAAAATAAGTTAGAGTGAAGGCTCAGAATTTCACACTGGGTATAAATAATAACAAAACCTAATATTTAGCACTTGCAGATTAATTTAAAAGTGCATTGTTCTTTTTCTCAGTGTTCTATACTCACATCTAAGTGCTTCTGGTTTTCTTGTAAACACATACATTAGAAAAATGACGCAAAGATGAAAGCGTCTTGTTGATTCAGCAGGAATTATTTTTGTGCCTGAGAAACTGGGTAACATGGAAGGATGAGGAAATTGCTACCCAATTGTTATTTTTAATCCTGATAGGCTAGAGGACATCCAAAGCTGAAAAATTTACCCGCCTATCTGCAGCCTCAGGGTGTCACCTTGCTGGAGAAACAGAACCACCACCAGAGTAAGGGATACAGCTACACAAAGATGCGATATGCGAGTTGTCCTTTTGGAAATCAAAGCCCAGGATAAAGCACTGGATATTTTCTTCCTTTCTGTCCTTTTTGCATTCATCAAGGGCTGCAGACCGAGTATAAAGAACCAGCCTTTAGGGCGTAATTATACAAGGAAAATCAAACATTACGAAAAGTAGTTTGCAGGGTTTTTTTATTTGACTATCCTTAAGTGAAGTGAGAGTGAAAGACGTAAATAACTTGACTAATTTATAATCACCACGAAAATGCAGAGCTAGAAAATTCATTTGAGAGTGTGTTTCAGTATGATGTCAAATTAGGTTTTGAGTCCAATATTAGGGTTTTCAATTATTGCTAGAAGGACAGAAAGACAAGACAGCTTGTAAACATGCAAACCACATCATCACCTCAATAGAACGATGAACATCTGCAGGGATTAAGTTTGTCCTCTCCTAGTGGAAGCTGAACACTCCAGCTACATGCAAACTTCAATCACTCCTCAAAGTCTCAAAGTTCTTCCTTCAAAATATTTCACTTATGACAATATTTGCTCTTCTGTGATACCTTTCATCTAAGATCTTAAAGTGCTTTGCATGCATTAATTAAACCCCAAACTGCACCTGGGAATCAGGAAAGCCTTCACAATCATTTCATAGAGCAGTTAAATGGTTTGTATGAAGTCACACAAAGTCCTTGCAGCCACGGCTCCGTGGTCATTAACACTGAATGTACGCTCTGTCAGATGCACCCAGTGGTACTATTTTTATTTGGATCAGCTGTGACTGATCTTCAAAACACCAGGAGTACATAATACAGAGTTTATGCCAGCTATATACTTTTTAGGACAGCTTTATGCCATTTGCAGGATGACTGACTGTACCTGATCCAGCCTGAAGTATTTTGGGAACGGGGGAAGCGCCTTCTCCCACGCAGCAGAAGGTTCATAACCAACGTGCACTGCAAATAAAGGGTCTCACTTCATTTTCCTCTGCTGAGCTTTACAAAGCCAGGACTCCAAAAACAGCAGTGTAACGACTGGGCGGAATCCACAGCCCCTAAATTCCACGGACACATCAATTTTTAAAAGATATGGTGCACAGACATCCTGAATTCACACAACGGGCCCACACAGAACTTTTTATAAGAAAAGGCAATTGGAGCTTACATCCCTATTATTTATCACACAACGTATGGATTACATAGAAGAAAAGTACAGAGCAGAGTTATGCGTCTTACTTCAAATTTTAAACTTGAAATTGAAGTTTTTTCCAAGCGTCTTACGCTATTTCTAGAAAAGCATAACTTGAAAACAGGAGTGACAGTACCATCCTAACATGGTATAAATCTAAAGCAAATTATGTGGCTTCATCACCTTCACAAGTGACAGTCAAACAAAGGTGCCTCACCTGATAGAACCTGAGCTAAGTTTAAGCACCAGTGAGACTGCTCCAACTGCAACTGACAGTACAAACTGTGTTAATTCAAATTACCAAGCTTGTCTCAGGATAGATATTCAGGTATTCCAGTGAATACGTAGACACGCTGCAAAAATAAACCAGGTTGGACTGGTTACTAAAGATACACTAAATCTCTACAGAACCAATTGGTCTCTCCCTTGTCCTCTCCTTGGTTTTATATGGACATACCTGTCAACGTGGACACCACCTTTTGCTAAAAACCTGACCTGCAATAAAAGATACAAGCAAGTTAAGCTAAAACATGAGTTTAGCAAGCCTTAGACTACCAGAATATTCAATATCCTAGCACAGAGCAGATTTTTCTCCTGCAAGTCAATAAGTCTTTTGTCCAAAACTTTGCAACGTGACTCCAAATATACTAACAATTTCCAAGTGATCTGCTGGAATTACTGTAACATGTTGAACATGCAAATCTAGCTTTCAAAGGTTTACTTTTTGCTTTAATCACCAGCATTAAAAGGACCTAGTGTTTCCCTTTCATCTGGCAGCAAATTAATTATAAAAGCTACATGGTAATATTAATATTGCCTTACTGTAGATCAGTGGTTTTATTACCTTTGATTCTAATATACGCACTTGATGACAAAATCTAGTTATATGTGTCCAAAAATTTCAGGGTGGTAAATTAAGGTAAAGATTTAAATAGAAATGTTTTATCTTTTAATCTGTTCACTCAGTTTAAAGTTCAAAAATATAATCGACTTTGGTTCACTGTTAGGAAAATAATTTCAGGGAACCCTAAATATACATTTGTGGGTTTTTTCCTCGCTTTCAGCACCTAAAGAGCTTCAGTGGTCTGGGTACCTCCCCAACAGGGGCTAGGCTTGGATCCTCCAAGCCGTTTCACAATGGGCACCTTCACTCAGATTTTATTATCCAAGGGTAAAGGAAAATGCACCAACGTCAGGTTGTCACGCTGGTCTCCGCCACTGTTACTTACCTCGGACAAAAGAACAGCCCCGAACTTCTCGCACAGTTCAAAGTGCCACACATTCTGCACTCTGCAGGGTGCTGCTCTTCCTCACGCTGCTCCTTGGATCAAACCATTCAGGAAAAGTGCAAAAGTCCACCAGGGAAGCCACCGAAGCGAGCGCATGGGCTGAATCGCTGGGAGGGGAAGAGAAGGGCAGGGAACTCAGAGGACTGCCATTTGGCCGGGAACACAGAGCCACAGCCTTCCCCCAGCAACCCCTTCTAATTGTGATGCTCAGCGTAGTAACTCCTTTCTCCCAGTCCCTTATTAACTCTGAGGAAGACAAATAAAGCACGCTGCCAGCGCGCTGCCTTGACTTTGGCTGCAGCTCTGGTGAGTAACACAAGGGCAGAACGGGCGAGATGAACACGACGGCCATCCCGAGCTCAGCAGCAGGAACTCAAACCTGCAGCTCGCACTGGGGCGTACCCAGCCGCTCTCTTGCACCCCGAAGACAAACCGCGCTCCAGGCAGGTCAGCTACACCGACTTCTATGGAAAGGAGCAGCCCAACTCTGCAAGCCAGCCCGAGTGCACCCAGTCACTAACTCTGTGTACCTCCCTCTATAAAGAAGTAATTCCTTGCTGTTTGGTTGGATTATTTCGCGAGGTATGTGCAAGGGCTGTTACCTTTAGAACAAGGCTCCTTTCTGCTTTTGTACTTTACCGATTCAGGTCCTTTATCACCACATTTTGGTGGCCACCTTCCTCTCTCTTCCCCCTGCTCATTTATTTCCACCTGTGTCCTCTTTCTCCTCACTCTTCTGTGAGTTTCGCCCGCTCTCTCGCAACCCAGCACTGACCCAGCACAGAGTGCGTTATTCCTTGTTTCCACAGGTCCAAGCAGCAGGCAGGCTCCAGCGGACTGCTCAGATTCTTGTGATGAGACAACCCAAACGCATCTGAAAGGTGTGCTGCTGAGCACAGAGCAGAACTCGGAAACATCTGTCTCTTTACACCTTTGGCAAGCACGTAACCTTCCGTGTGACTCAGCTCTGGAGTGATAAAATGGGGTGATCTTATTTCTATTCTATCTCAAGTGAATTATTTATCACAAGCAATAGCAATGGGGCCATTCCAGTACGTGTATACGTGCACACCCCCCCATATATGTACACTCGCTCCGCCCCGTGTGAGTCCTCCTACCCAGTGAGTCGTCTTTTTCCCACCTTGACTTTAATTCTGCTGTATCCCACTGTTCGCACGTTATCTCTGAATGCACACTCTTTTCTAAGAGCATCTGGTGTTCTTTGACCTTAATTCTTTTTTCCAGGGGGTGGGGGGCTAGGGGAGGTATCAGACTACAAGAGAAATAAAGAAATCTTTTATTGTTATCTTCTTGTAATGCAAATTTAATGAGCTTTTTTTTGCACAACTGTGTAATAACAGAGCAGGGCTGCGGACTGTGCAGCTCCTGATCTCACTGTAGGAGCTTTTTCCTTTGATGTGACAGTTAGAAACACCTTGAGTTGGTAGTGACAGTTTTAACGTTAAAGCTCTGTGGTGCTCTGTTTGTACACGTCTGATGAAAGTTAGTCATCTTGCAGCAATAAAGGCAAACCACTATATTTAGGGCACCCTAATTACTCATCTGTGTGCTGGATATGGCCTTGTAAACTAAGCCCCCCTCCCCTTCGTCTTTTAATTATTATTTTGTTCTTAACAAGATAGAGATTAAATAGAATGCTCCAGATCAAGGCAGAGAAAATGACTGTTTTAGCATACCTTGAGCCCCAGGCTTTAGTGAAACGTGGTTATGGGAGTGTTGTCTCTGCCGCAGTGAGGGAAACCTACGGAGGAATAAATTGTTTCACTTTGCTTACAGAAATGCACGTCCATTTCATGGCTTTTGGATCACTTTCCTAATCATCACTTATTAAATAGCAAGCAGAAAGGTTGATAATATTATGAACAATAATAAAAATTACCTCCTCTCCTTTCAGATTGTTTATGCTATCCACTAGGCTGAATCTCTCCTGTGTGAACTCGGATTTCCATACTATGCCGCCACCTTTTCACTCCATGAAGATTTTCACCCGGTAACGGTGGCCTCGTGTGAATATTGTGTTAGGCACTGTATAAACATGAGGTGAAAAGATTATCCTTGAGCTGAAGAGCTGGCAGACTAAATATAGGATAAAAGACCCTAGCTGGATGCAGCACATAATTGAGGGTAACAAAAGATCAGAATCCGAGCGCTGTGCTTATAAGCAATAGTCTTAACATACAGGTAATCTAAATTGCAATGAAAGGTATTTTGAAGGCATTACAAGAGAGGGAATTCTTATGTGGGATGCGAAGGTGAGAATGTGATCTGAAAGTATATCGGCTTTGCAGACTTTTATAGCGAGGTCTCTTCATACAGAAGTGTTATGGAGAGGAAAAAAGAGAAAGTATTCCTAAGAAAATGCAGCCATGTTACAGCATGAATTTGGAAAATAAAGGATAATAAACAATATGCATTACTTGTCCTTGCTAATGGCCCAACAAATCATGCACATTCATTTGATTCCAGTCTCGCTTCTAGTTTTCACTCACACCAATACTGATGTGACTCTTGCTTTGCCAGGTCTTCCCACACCCTCCTTTTCTTTTCACCTCATTTGAAAGAAAAAATCTTTTGTTTTCTTTGGCTGGACTGGCTTTACTCTCCCAGCAGTATTCTGGTACAAGGCCCTTTCGGAAGGCTAATCAAGAACTTGGGGTGGGAGACCATAGTTCTTTAAACCTCTGTATGGTATCCCACTTCTCTCCTGACTTGGATTGGTTCAAGGTAAATACAACTACTTCAGCTACTAAAGGAGGATTATTTACTGCTCAATCATTATCAAAGTGTGCCTGGACACCATGGTGATGAGTGTAATAGAAACGAGAAAATATTGTTCTCATTATATTCCCTCAGCTATTAAGCATGCTATTCTTTTTCAACATCTGCGCCCTAGAATAAAAGTTTTGGATATCGTAAGCATTGTATGCTTTCGGTGTTACACACACAGTACAGGTCTTGACAATCTGTTTTCTGGATCATAATTTTACCATGTATTTAAAACTTGTTTAAGAGGTACTAGAAATGCTTTAGAAATCAACTCAAAAGAACTCCTGAGAGCCTGACTTCTGTACACGGCGTGTGTCTGTTTGGACTAACATCTGCCAGAAAATAGAAGCTAAAGATGCACTGAAAGGCTTTCCTTTTTTTAACCAACCTGAATACAGAGCTTTTTTTCCTTTGCAAGAGATGACTGCACTAAACAGAAGAAGGCAGGAAGACTTTGACTTTAGTTTAGATGAAAGCAGAGTCACCAGCTGTTGTTGGAGAACTGTAAATCACCCACGGACTCAGCTGTTTTAGTTCAAAGGCTCAGATAATTTACTTAAATAATTATCTTCCCTGGGACATGCGAGTTCAGAATTTGTTATGAGCAGTGTTTTAATGTACTCTGTAAAGACTCCTGTTCTGTTCTAATAGTCTATCCCGTGAATCTCTATTTTGCAGGCTATTGTATAAATGCTACACAACGTGGATATTTTGGCTGCCATCCCCCAGGGGTCTGTGATGCCAAGCTTCATTTTCCACTTGTTATTCCAGCTATAGATCTATTCCATACCACTAATGGCTTTAGAGTAGAATGACATGTCCGCTGATGGCCACACCCCGATTTTGAGAAGCGAAGGGAAAGGGCAGTCAGGGAACGCGTCACGACCTCAGTAAATACAGTACTGCGGAAGGCAAATGGGGGTTCTTTCCCATCCCACTGCTCATCCAGGTTCATTTCTGACCTGACCTGTTGCCCACTCTCACACAGAAAACAGCAATCCAGCGTGCACCCTTCACCCCTGTGAACTCTCATTGCTCCCTTTTCCACTTAACTCAAAAAGCCTTTCTCTAAAATAAATGTGCACCTTTCTCACCACTGTTTCCAGCCCAGAAATACTTGTACACTGGTATACGAATGACACCACATGCCAGTGAGCTGTGGCTCTGTCAGGGGAATACATCTGGTAGAAACACACTGCCTGAGAGTCATCCCATTTCTGCTTGCTGTCACTGAATTGTTGTCCATCTAGCTTACTAAATGGTATTTATTAATAAACGTTATTATAGAGATAATACCCCCAAATCTCATTTCAGCATCGTACCGGAATAGGACTCTTAGCAATATGAATATGTGACGACAAGGTGGTAATTTCATGACTAAGTCATGGCACCTATTCCTGTTTTTTCTTACACTACAAAACCAAAGTTGTGTAAGTGATTTGGAGCCTGAAGCTGCAGAGGAGTCTTCTCTCACTTGCTTTAGTGTATCCTAGATTGCAGACAAGCACTTTGGATTTACCATTTATTACTGATACAGAAACTGCCTTGTCTTTACCCATAGAGGAGGCAAAAAAATGACAGCCACCCTGCAGACTTCCCTTCCATTCCGTTACAGTTTGGGATCACAGAAAAGCACGTCATGCACAGAAAGCAAAGCCGCCACTGTTGCACTCCACTCGTCAAGAGCAGATGCTTTACCTGAAATTGAATCCATGATGCTGGATTATTGGTAGGTACTATACAGCTTTTGCACAAACACATATCCATGTCTGTTAACTGCAAATAAGCGCGTGTACTTCAGACACAGGGATCAAGTAGATAGCTAGGCAGAAAGACAAAATCAGGCAAAGGTCAGCCACGTGAGTGATTCAGAAAATAGAATAAAAATTTTTAAAAAAGTCATGGGAAATTTGAAAAAACCTCATATGCTATTTAAATAAAATGTAAAAGGACAAAGCTAGGATACAAAAGGTGAAAATCTTGGTTTCTCTACAGTTTACAAGAATTTCGCAGAGGACACTTAAGACTTGTAAGCATAATTATATGGGAAATGTCTTTATTTGTATATAATCTATATACAACTATGGCAAGACATGCCTGCATTCAAGCCTTATGGGCCACGTGGCAAAAATTAATTTTAAGATTTCTTCCCCCCATGAGTATAAGGAAATGCCTGTTCTCTGTTGGCAAAATTCCTTCGCGTTAAATGAGACAGATGTTAGTGATACATCAAAAGTATATCACATATAATGCCAGGGTTGTCTAAAATCTGCATGAGGATGCTGATTTAAAACCTCTAAAATACAAGGGAAAGCTCATGTTAACTAAATAGGCTTCCACCAAGGCCCTTTGAGAACGTTTGCTCAGTATAATCTGAGGGTCAGCGCAGGATCGAGTCTCCGCTCACATCCTCAGCACAGAGGCCATTTGCTGCCTTCTGTGCACGCATGGCTTCAGGACTGGAACCAGCTAATCCGTGAACTTACTAAAACTTCAGAATTTCATCAATTTCTATCCCACCTGCTTCTTACAGACTGAATCTGCAATATGAGAGAGATGTTATTATCAGGTGAGACTTCACCGGGCTGTTTGGAGCAAGGTGTGTGCTGGGTTTTGTTACTTAAGCCTGTTGGTGGGAATTATTACTTCTGTGGAAGTTGCACATTGCTATATTAATCCTAATGAAAATAGTCTGAGGAAATCACCTCTGTCTTTCTCTTCTGGGAGATACTGTATTTCTTATTTCTTTTTCCATCCCCTTATTCATTTGTGTACTGAAGGCATGAATGAGACAAATACAAGGCTTGACAATATTCGTCCAACCACACCATGCCATTTCCAAATAAAATAAACCTCAGCTGAGGCAAGGCACACAAAATCCTGCATCTTGCTCTTTCATGCTTGTAAGATTCTTTGTTCCTCGCCCTGAAAATCTCACGGACTTACTGGCAGTGTCTTGCACATTTCTCAGACACAGGCAGGAGAGTCTGAACGAACTCAGCAGAGGAGGAGCTGAGTACTACACGTATTTCCCTTTTGACCAGAGGATTTCTGTATAAGCCCACAGACGGATTTGCTGTAACATACTTCATTTCTTGCCAAGATCATTTATATAGAAAAATATTCTGAAAGATGCTGTAAACAGCTCAGAATGTGCGAGGCTTAGGCAACCTGTGCAGCTGGTAAGCCAAAGGAAATCAGATGAGATCAAGGACACATGGAGACAAACCAAGAACTACGCTGTTGAAAAACATTACAATTAGAAGCAATCCACCTTAACTGGTAAATTTGAAGAGTCTTCTGTCGCAGCTTCCTGTATTCTTTTCTTTCCCAATGTTAACTGAAACCTGCTACGTTCTGTGGATGATGGTTAAAACTTGTTAAATACCCACACAACACAGGAACCTGAAGTCCCCAGAGAGTCAGTGAGAGTTACGCCCTGCTGTCACCTGAACTATTCTGGTATGCTCTAAACAGAATATACAGAGCTGATCTAACTGCCTCTGTTCTTTCTTTCTTTCATTATTTCAGCTTGTGGAGAGTTTTAGTAGTTTCTTTCCATCGGCTTTAACTGATGTGTTAACAGCTAAGGTACTATTTCGTTTTTTAACCTCAGGCTTTTCCTACTTCTGTCAACAACTTCCATTAATAGTCTTCTAAGTGAGTTTTGCTAGCATCACATCCCAGCCCACCGCTGTTGTGTGGAGAATTATGCTTTTTGACTTTTCAGACATGCTGTACTTTTGCTTTTAAAAAAATGCTTCACTTTGTCCTGATCAGCTTTGTGAAATGACACATTTAATCTCAGAAGAACATTCATTGGCCTTTGATCAGAAAATACCCAGGTCTTTGATACTGTGACAGGCAACAGGCAACCTGATACCAAGACAGACACCTACCTCACATCCGTGCACAGAGTTAAAAAAAACCAAAACAAAAAAAACCACAGGCAAAAGCCAACTCAAGCTGCCCAAAAGCTGGTCCATTGCCTGAGGCACAGAAAAGCTGCGCTCCTCTCTCAGCCCTTGTCCGGAGATGAACGTGCCTGAACCGAGCACAGTGCGCGGAATATTGAGTTGCCAGAACCAGCCGCAAAGTCTCTCCTGTGCCTCACTGCAGAAATGGCAAAGGCTTCCGAGCAGTGACCCTAAACCAGAACTGCACCCTAACCTAAGGCTGTCAGTCCTAGAGATTATATTTTGAATCTCCAGGTGTCTCCTGCAGAGGCATTTTCCCCCTCTATGTTTTTTATAAAAGTTTGTTCCTGTTACCATGAAACTGTGTGAAATGTTCTGTTTTCATCTGGAAAGGAAACCGCATCTCATGTCCCCACCGCAGCAAAGATCCTGAAAACCTGGCCCAAGCGTAACACTCCAGGCTCAGAGGGGGAAGACCACACAAAAAGATGTTATTATTTAAGAAAACCTTAAAAATATATCCACATTGCATATTTGAGACCTGACTCAGGATTTTGAGTTTAGTTGTTTGTGGTTAGCAAACCAAGATAAGCCCTGAATGCTAGAGCTCAGATTTCAGATTGACTCCAAGGGAAAAAGAGGGCCTGCCCTCACAAGGCACTAGCAGATCATCACCCTGCACAACCTCTTTCATCCAAACCCTTCCAGGCTAAGTCTACTAAAAGAAACAAAGCAACCAACATAAAACTACCAGGTTGTCCAATATTCCCTCTTGCAGACACTGGTAAACGAAACCAGAACCAGTCACAGCTCAAGGTGAGGAGTAAAGTGATTTTTCAGGGTTTGGTTTGGTGTTTTGTTTTGTGGGGTTTTTTGTGTTTTTTTGTTTTTTTGTTTGTTTTGGTTTTTTTTTTGCATACCCTCTCTAAATTGGTTCCTCATCATGTTTTCTTTCTGGATTCTGCTGCCATGAAAACCTCAATGATAAGCAATGGGCTGTTGCCAAACTCTCTTCAGAAAAGAGAGGGATACAGTTTTCTTTTCTTCTTTTCTTCTGATGTTGTACTATAAGAACAATAATATTCATTCCTTTGTAGCATAATTAAAATAAACTGCTGTGCTGTGGCATTTAGTCAATTGCAGCAGTCGTTTATTGCCTCATATGCAACAAATCCACAGAGATTACAGCTTACAGCACAAACGAATTTTTGCTTTCATACTCTTACTCAGAAGGAAAACATAAAGGTGCAGCAGCAACTGATCCATAACCTGCTACACTCCCGTAGATAAATTGCCTACACCAGACAAATGCTAGTTTCACTGCAATGAAAGCAGTAACCTAATTAATTCAGTGGAGTTACACGTGTTTAAAATTTATAGAAAGAAAGATAATGCTTTTGATTGTAAAATACCAGCGCAAATCAAATTTGCTGGAAACGTGTGCTTTCTACGTGCTAAAGCTAAACTCTGGGGTGCAGCTTTTCATTTGCTTAAGAGCAACGTAACTCTGCTTCCAGGCAAGGACCGTGGCATGACAGAGATGAGGGAGGAAAACACCCAAACCGTACATGACAACATTTCTCCTCTTGATAAGTATATCGTTACAAAGCACTCATCCTCGGTCCAAGTTGTAATCCTCTGTGGGATACCCTGGTGCTAACAGTAGGGTAATGAGGCTTTCCTGGGGAACAGGCAGTGGGATTCAGGTTCTAATTCTGGCTTTAACATCAACTTCTCACCTGGCCGTGGGTCTCAATCTAAAAACATTCATGTACGTAAAAACACTGCTTGAGATCTTGTGGATTTTTTCAAAGTTACCCAGGAAGGTTACGGTCTGTATTACCATGGTGAGTTTGAGAAATCCATTTATCTACCTGCCTATTAACCACATAAAGCATTTTTGAAAATCTGACCTCCTTGATGAAAAGTCCTGCCATGCTGCCTAAAAGGAAGCCGAATTCCTTACCTTAGCCCCTGGAGGGATTTTGTGAGCATAATCATAATTATGCAAGAACTGCTCAAATCCTACAGCCATAGATGTGCCATTAGTACTGGATAGAGTCCAAACATCAAACAGCTATCAGCAGATAAAACGTGTAGATGATGACTCAGAACAAAGTATATAATTATTTTATCTGATTAAGATGCAAAATAAAACCAACTGCATGCTATTAAATATATCAGGTGTAGAGAATTTGGGAGCCACGAGCTCAGCATGTGAGACCCCACCCAAGTTCTGCAGTGAACAGGTATACCCAGCATGGTACATAACACCGTCAAGCCTTCAAAATCCCCCCTCCTCCCTCCCCAATTTTTGTGAGGCTAAGGAACACGAGCCAAGGTGAATTCAGTAAAGGCACCTTTTTCCCTATGAGGTCACACACTGCCCCTTTACTGATGTACAGTAACCACAGACTTCACAGCAATTCTCTCTTGAGAGAACACGAGACACCCCTGCACGTAGGATATGAAAAACTGGTCACAACTGAAGGAAAAAAAAAAGAAAAAGGACAATAAATCCATAAATTTATAGTGTAATTTTGCCCTAGTTACAACAGTGTACAACTATGACAAGCAAGGCTGCTTTCCACAAACAAATTTATCACCACTGGTTGCTCTTCTATTGCTTTCAATAAGAAACGCCAAAATAAGTATGATTTAAAAATGCTATCAGCTGACTGGAATCCTCAATAGATTTTATGCATTACAATACAATTGGTCTCTAAGTGCTGTATTAAAAATAAATAAATAAAAAGGAATGAATATGGACTTAAATCTGCCACTTAATGCTCCGCAGTTATGCATCAATATTTACTGTAAACCAGTAGAAGATTGTCTTTGGGTCCTAATTTGCATATTCATAAGGTTTTCATACAGCTTGAAAGCAGGGGTTTTTCTGCTTTGTTATAACACTTTGAATATTAGGAGTTTTTTAGTGCACAGTTTATGTAAATCCCACTCTCAGCAATACAGCTTTCACTGATGCTGAGTTTATAGTTCTGTTGCAGCCTGGCCTGTTGATTTAGGGGACGACAGTGCCTCGGGTAAAATCACTCTGTAGGAAACTGCAAGTACAGAGACGTACGAGAAGAATGTAAACAAGGCAGGAGAGACAGAAGAACCGAGTCCATGCAGAAGTTCCAGACTCCCTGATGTAGTACCTGTTTCGCAAAGTAATCTCAATATGCTGATGTTTCTTTGAGACTGCTCCAGCCCATCTACAGCTTGGGGCGTCGGTGCCTTGCACGACTACGGTGCAAGATTTGCATCTAGTCTCTGAACCTCAAATTGTGGACTAGATAACGCTTCTTGGAGGAAAAGCAAAGCGAAATGAAGTAGGGGAACACACATTAATTGAGTAACACAACACTTTGGGTTCCATGTCCAGAGAAATATCAAATGGGTAACAACTGTGTTATATTACCAGCTACCCCAGTCTTCCATCAGAATCTCCTTAAACACCCCACACTGGTCCTTTGGTTCTTTTATTTCTGAGAAGGTTTGAGTTATTTATGGAGATTTAACAACATGAAGTAGAATGCATCTGGGGGTGAGGACTGTGAAACAGCAAGCCCTCACTCACCGACATGCAGGGAGACTTCAAGCATACCATTCCCCCACGCCGCGCTCTGCTCCTGCTCTCTGCCACTACCGGTTATTCGAACGGAAAGCCCTCTGGAGCACGTGGAGGTTTTTACCATTTGCCTGTACAGTACACAGTATAATCCTAGTAATTCACCATATCAAAGACAATGATTTCCACTTACTAACAGGAAAACCTGGGTTCTTGAAGAATGTGACAGCTGGAGAGTAGAGAGCAGAGGGGGGCCGCGGTTGGCGCAGCCATCCCCTGCCAGGGCTGCTGGCAGGATTTGATTTGGAATGTTCAGTACTAACGTCATGGGCTCCTACGTCCCGAGTTATTCCATGCTGAAGCAGTAAATTCTTATTCTATTTATTTCATGATTAATATGCCCATGCTTACTGTAACGTCTCAGTGTTACACCTTAATTAATCACCTTGTTTCTGACAAACCTGTATACGGTAGTGAAGTAATGCTCCCAGTTTACATGAAGAGACATTCACGTTGGCCCGTGCTTCCTGACCAGCAGTGTCCCTGTCCCAAAAAGGGAAGGCAGGACATATGTGAGGAAGAGAGTGGCAGAGACCCCATACAATATTGCATCTTTCCAAGAAAGAGGACAAAAGACAGCTCTTGAATTTTAGTATCTGTAAACAGTTTGGGCAAATGCGATCTTACGCAACCGCCATATTATCGCCTGATGACACTGATGCTGCAATCCAGCTGTCTCTGCTTTCTTATCTGTGGGAACAGAGAGATAACCAGACATCTGGATCATATGCACATCACATCTCCATTTTCCAGATCATATTCAAGAGCATACAACAGACAATAGCTTCCCTCCAGTGCAATGAGAAACCAGATGGCTTCAAAAGACCCACTTTGCCTCCAAGGCGGCATATGGAATATTAATTAATAATAGATTAATAGACCTTTCCCCACTTAAAAATTTAATCTGTTTGTTAGCTGAGCTGTTTGTGCCAGGGAAGTGCTACAAAACAATGGTTGCATTCTAAGAGCCACACCACCTCTTTGGAGACGTCCTTCACAGACCCTTGAGGAAATCATATCAGAAGGAGCCCGGAGACAGAAGAAGAATCATAAAGACTGTTTTTTTGTTTTTAAAAGCAATGGTCATTTGGAAACTTCAGAGAAGTGGAGTGCAGAGAGGAGGAGTGGATACTATAAAATAGGAAAAACTGTTAACCTTCAATTTAACTGCAAGCAACAAAGCACAACAAGGAAAATAATTTGTCTGAGGAGTGCAGAGTCATGGCAGGCCCATGTGCATAATGGTCTTCAGTTTTCCTGCCATCACCTGAGAGATCCAGGGCGAGCAGTGGCTAACGAAGTCAGCACCAGAGCATGTCACAGCCCTCCAAGTTCTTGCGTTGAAACTCTGGATAGTGAGGGAGAGCAAATGACGTTGAATAATTTTAACTGGATTTTTCAAATCTTATAAGCAGTATTTTTTCCTCCGTTGGGATTTCTAATCCTCTGTTTTTGGCAATTGATGCACTACTGGGTGTGCGTTTCCCTCACCCTCTTTCTCTCCCCTGGGATCTCACCTCCTTATTACGAGCCTGGATAAGAAACTTTAATTCAGTGTCAGCCTCATCTACTGAATTAAACTGGACCCAGAAAAATCCTATTACTGTTGCGACGGAAGGTGAATAAATGTGTATCTTGACTGATCATGTATTAATCCTGGTATCCACTTAGGGCCTGAAAGGAAACGTCTGTTCAGTTGCCTAGCAATATCATTGAATGTAAGTCTTAGCATTTTGGAAAAGGGTCAACTGCTAAATAAGCCCCTCAAACCTTATTTTCATGCTTTTTTTCCCCAAGCTTCATATTTTCTAAATACACAACAAATAACTGCCAGATATGAGACTATGAAATAAGACAATGGTGAGAGCTCATACTTTGTATGCCGAGTGTCTCGCTCATCAGATGCAGAGCTCTCACTAAAACAGATTTCATGTTAAAAAAATAAGAAAGGAAAGAGGAAAGGTTGCCAAGGTGCAGTAAAAAAGAGCATATTATTTCATAAAATGTCAGACACTGGTGTTCACTGGTTCAGATCCATCTTCTACCTGTGCCTATCTGCAACCAGCTGAGGAGCTGGCCCAGGTAATCTGGACAACAAACTCAATTTCTGGCTTTTTGGTAAATTATCACGGTGACAATGCACAAATGGCTTAAAGGCAACTGTGTCTCTTCCACAAAAACATTCTTCCTGAAAAACTGCAGGTAAAGAGATAACTACAAGGTTTTTTTTAATATGTATTTACAGTCATTTAAAATTGTTTGTTCAGAGAATTTCCCCCAGGAGAGGATCTGACTTTGGCCTAGAGAGCGCATCTGGCAAGAAAGCACAGAGTGAAAGGTGCCTTGTGGGCAGTTGCTAGGAAGAAGCAATAATTCCATTTTCTGTCGAGAATCAAGTGTGTGCTGCTAAATGTCAAGTGTTTTCGTTAACAGCTGGAGAGATGAAGCCACGGAAATTCTTGTTTATAACCCTGCAGCCTCTTATCCTGTTTTGGGATGTAATTTGGATCAGCCATGTGGCTCAGCATATTAATCACATTTTTAGATTGGTTTAGGCCATTTTACAATACTCTTTTTGTGTGGCAAACATGGGAGACAAAGCTCTTGAGATCTATTGTTTAAGGTTTCACCACTTGATAGGCATCGTTCTTCCCTGAGAGCTTCTGAGGGATTCAGGCAGAACATGATCAGTATCAGAATGCGTATGAAAGACATTCAATCTCCTCGCTCCATGCCTTTTGGAAAACCACACGGCCCCCTAAGAAGTGGTTTCTATAGCAAGTAACGCCACAAGATCCTTCAGGATACAGGCTATTGCCACACTAATTGCTATCAAACACGTTCATCCCTTTTGATCATGGGTTGTAGTAGAAAAAGGACTGGCAGGTTGATGTGCCATTACCTTTCAGATACAGCCTCTTTCACATCACAGTCATTTTTCCATTCATTAGTACCTGGATATAGTCTGAGAGAAATTGAGAAAGAAATTAAAGGAAAAGTGAATAATAAGATGTTATTGGATGCTGCATTCCTCTACCTGCTTTGGGGTTCTGGCTTCTAGCTCATTAGAGGCTAGCTGGATTTTTAAGACCATGAGATCTGTTTCATCTGGATATCCCTGTCACTGGAGAGCATTATCTTCCTTCTCATTACCGTCCTGCTCAGTGTGCCATCAGTCCCACCTCTGACTCCTCACTCTCAGAGCATTCCTGACTAGCTAGTAGTGTCTGCTCTTTCTGGAACAAATGTTTATCATACTCTAGAAAAACTGGTGTCCAGAGACGTGAAGAACTGCCAAAATTTCCAAGCCACGGAATCATGAAAACTGCAGAGCGCTTTAATACCATCCAAAAAACATCTCTAAATTTGAAAATCTTGAATTTTTATTTTCCTTGCTAAAAAAAAAATACTTGTATAGAGCTTTTGAATCACGGAGTAGGAGTACACAGGTGGCAGAAGCCTAAGCAGCCTCTTCTCTCTCAGAGGCACACCTACTCTTGGCTAACACAGCTGCAAGATTCAAATGGGAAATAAGGTGCCACTTCTTTAACTCTAAGCACAACTTCATACTGTAAGAGTTGGTGCATGTCATCACTAGATAGCTCAACTGAGATGAGATTCCTTCTTAAATCACAAGCTGAACCCAGAAATAACTAGGTGAAATTCTCTACCTTACCTTATACAGAACATCTAATAAAATGTTCATGACAAACTATCACAAAAACCATGATTTTAAAAAGCACACCTTCAGAATCTATGAAAGCTTTCAGTCTCCCGCGCTTCCAAAAGGCGCTGTACTACAGTTTGCCTTGCTGTTGTATCAGCAGAGTTCCAAGAAAAACCTTCAGCAACCACTTACTCTCTTAGGATTTCAGATTAGTCAAAGAATTGTTATGGATTTTTATAAAGATTTGCCACTTTTGCAGAAGCAAATACCTTACCACCCCTGCCAATACTTCTGACAGTTAAAGTAATTGCAATACTTTGTGGATCTCGATTTCTAATCTGCTTTTTATTGCAGCAAAGATCACATCTGATTATGTCTTTGTATGCTACACATTGGTATTTTAAACACATTTTTTCTCCATAACCAGCATTTTTCTAAATAACTATTGAATTAGAGTTATATCTTATCCAAAATGGAGCCCTGTATTATGCCAGGTGCTGTAGCTATACCTAGTAAGAGAGAATCTCCTCCTTAAAGAATTTACAGTGAAAAAGTAAGTAGATTCACAGTTACAGAATAAATAAGAACATGCGTATGCTGACACCAAGAAACACACACAGAGCAAACTGGGAGCTGCAGGGACCCGCAGGAACCTGGAAAATGAAATCCTAGGCTTTAAGCACAAACCCAGCTTTTTTTTTTTTGTCTTTTTTTACATCTTTTTCATGAAATAATATAAATCTCCAATTCCTCTAAATACATCTCTGGACACCTTTGATACCAGTAATATCTTTGGGTGAAGTACAGTGCTAATTCTAAATGTATACACTTTTTACCAAGTCTTAGTGATCCCAGATTGCGCAGAACACCACTGCTGTGTCCTGTGTTTTATTATGATTAAATGCTTCATGTTTGCTTTTGATTTTGCATATATATGCTCAAAAAGCAGCTTAACACCAGACATTTAAGAATGGATTGTCCACAGATTCTAGAGCCGAGCCAACAAATTGCTGATTGATCTGTGCTGGAAATGCTTTGTTACATAAACCAAAATGAGGAACAAAATGTTAAATCCTGACACTTCGATTACTTTTCTTTCTTTTATGCCTCGAGACAATCATGCAAAAGGCCTGCCTGCAGGGGAAGGGAAAGGGAGAGAAATATCTTTATTTTATCCAGAGACTTTAATCACTGACATCTTTCTTTCTCCCCTTTATTTTTCCAAGATCAGATATTCATGAGAAAGAAACAAGGACCAAGGCTTCATACAGCACAGTGAATAAACTGACCTCAATCCTGGCACAAATTCAGTAATGTTCTCGTGCCCTCTCTTTTGGGGCAGGGGGGTATTTTCTACGTAGCCTTCCAACGGCACATGACAAGTCTTTGTATTGAAATATTGCAATTTGGTAGGGTGAACTCTCACTGGAGGAGATGAGCGAAGCATCAGTTTTTCCTCCACCCATACTTTCTTTCCCTTAGATGTGCAATTTCCAAGTGAGTGCAGTGAAAGACTGTCATCTTTATTCCCAGTGGAGGAATTTCTTCTGCATCTTACCGCCATCATTAGTCTGCACTGCTTGCATCGCAGTGACACTGAAGACGGACGCAAGGTGGGTAGCATCATTTGTGTTACATTAGCACACAGCAACTTTGACTAAGTTTGAGCAAATACTCCAGACTTGAAATAGCCCTGGTAGCAGGAGTTGTGCGCATCTGTAGTTCAACAGAAAAGGTTTACAAAACAAACAGCAGAAGACAGAAGTATTGTTATCTCTGTTTTATAGATGTGGAATTGATACACATAACTCATCCCTTTTGCAGCCCTTCAGAGCTCATGGAATTGTTCCCTGCAGCTAGATTTCTCCAATGGCTTGGTACACTTAGAGTAAAATCCACCCCTGCTCATATTGCTTTCACAAAGTATTGCAGTCCGGAGAGATGCGAATGATGTAAAGCAGCAGTACACTGGCTGGCGGCACATGGGGGAAATTCACCTTTGAAGGACATACTCCCCAAGCACAGACCCAACAGAATTTGTGGATGGAATTTCTGAATGACTTCCCAGACAACAGCATTCTTGGCAGTGCTTCTAAAATTTAAAAAAGAAGATAACCTAAATTCTCTAGCTCTTAGAAATGCAGCTAATGTATGTGGTGCATCAAGAATGTCTCACTAATGCCTGACGATTTCCCTAAATATAATATAAAAGGTGCATACGTAGTGAGAATGCACAGTGCAGTTTGTGTCTATTACACCATATTAGCAGGTTTTCGCAAATAAAAGTTTCAGTCACCCAAACACAACTCTCCTTTTTAATTAAAAAAGGTGACTAAACTTTGGACAGAAGACTGGAAGCCTATTTCATTGCAAACACTACAAAACAGCTCCATTAGGGGCTGTAGCTTAACCACCAAGCGAGGGGACTGCGGTGTCGGGAGGTCCCTGGGACAGGGGTGCACAGCCGTGTCCCAGGGCAGCGCAGCCTTCGGGGAAGGGGCAGAGGGCGAGGGGATTTCAGCCCTGTCCTCAGGCATGCACACACACACCCCTCCAGGTACAGAGGGGAAAAGAGGAGCGGTTGTCTCTCTTCCTGCAGGATAAAGGCAAACGCAATCCCAAAGCTCTCCAACACTTTCTTTGTGCAAAGAACCACTGGATGCAGCGGACAGACCGCAGACCGCAGCAGGACTGCCAACTGTCTTCCTCTTTCAGCATCTTGATCACCTCACTAACTCAGGAGGGTAATGGTGTTGACCTGCCATCTATCTACGGAAAGGCACCCACAACCTTAAATAAGCATTTCATTAACGCCAAGCTCTGCAAAGTTGCATTTGTCCTCCCCTCAGAAAGTGCTTTGAGATCCCTGTGTGAGTGTTGCTAAAGTGAAAATGTCCTGTGCATGCGTATTCAAGAACCTCTTTCTCACCTCACCTTCCCCCCACAGATATCCACAGAGCTATGCTTAGGTTTAATTTAAAATAAGTCCAGAAGAAAAAAGTACCAGTAAGGCTGTCCTAGCAGGAAGCCCAATTAGCTAAAAATAAAAATCTCAAATGCTGAAGCGGTGCGGGCAGTAGCCCTCCTGCAAATGCTGTAATCCACCTGCAGCATTAGTAGGATTTTATGCAATCTTTTCCCCTCCAATATGTTATTGACCTTATTGTACAAACCTTAGAGAAAAAAATCCCAAAATATAATGAGGGATTCAGGTTTTTTTCTTCTCTTTTGATTGCTATTGCTTGGAGTTACCTGGGCAGGAAACATCTGTTTTTTTCCTCATTAAAGAGCAAAGATTACCAGGTTTTAGTTAAACCTGGCACTCTACAGTTATTTACTGGGACTTGAGGAAGCAAAAAAAAAAAGAAGTTGGAACCTAATTACATAGCAGATGCCGAGAGTGGTATTTATTCACCAAAACCACACAGGTCATTCATTAAAATCTCAGTTTTAATTAGCAAACACCTGTTTTGTGTTTGATTTTACACTGATATGTACTGTCTGCAATTTGCTTTCTTCAGTACAAGCAATTAGATAGCCCTGACAGTAACAGTTAATCTAATTAGAACAGGAGTGCCTTGGGAGTCCGGCCCTGACTTCAAGAAATTACACACGCGTGACGATGGCAGCTCCATCCCGTCACGGCTGGGGTGGTTGGTAGGGCTGGGGGGACGGTATTTTTTCCCACCTGTCTGAATGACACAAAGTTGTTGCTGTTATTTCTAGCATTTTCCATTTTAAAGAAAAATTTCTTTGTCAAAAATAAAGAATCGAAGCGACAGGAGGACACGTGACACTATTGCTGCTTTCAAACATGACCCCTAGTCCAGACTCCCCATTAAGAGTGATGCATTGCCACAGCCTGATTCAATACAGCCATTCACGCTCTTCTCCTTGCCCTGAATCATTCTTCATTGGCTTCCCACAACCCTTTCAAGTCCTTACAGGAGAACTGAAAAGCAGCTCTTCTTTTCTCCACGGTCCTCGCTGGCTAAGAGGGAAGTCCGAAAGGATTGCAGGAGTTATTTCCAGAGGTCTCCTCCGCACGAGAGGGAGAAGCAGCTGCCGCGAGCCTGCACTGCCTTCTGCAAAACGATCCCAAATCAATCGATCGGTCGGAAACCAGATCCTTCCAATTAACACTCACTTTGGAACTGCATTACTGTATTTTCTGTTTACTGACACGTAGAACTAAAAAATGTGAGGTCGGAGTTATTGGAGCCAGCAAAGTCCTCTGACTGACGTGTTTAACTGAACGCCACGCCTTTGGCAGTTCCTGCGAATCCAAAGTTTTTCACTTTAGCTTGCTTGCAGTCTAAGCATAAGCAGTAACCAAGACGCAGTACCGGCCGCATTCTAACACGAGGGAAGAACACACAACACGTGCTGGAACCAACCAGCTTCTTGTTTCCAGGCTTTACAAAATCAAGTACTTGAAAACTCCATTTAACAAAACACTGAGCAACGAAAATGCGTTTTGATTACAATGCTGAGATGAACTATATTTTAGTGGATGCAAATTAGACATTATAATGAATTCTTGTTTGAAATAGATGTATTTGAAGCTTGTGTTCTACATCACAATCATGCATTGCACATTTTCCTCAAAGCGCTTCATTTTCAAAAAATTTTGGCACCCATATAGTCACTGTGCTCCAATTTTTTCAAAGCTCCTTAATCAATAATTGCCTCATCCTTTAAATAAGGATGAAATAATTCTCTAATTCAAAGAATGATGTGGCAATAAGCCAATTAAAATAATGAAAGCACTGTTGTAATAAGGGTCATCGAGAAAGGCAAGTGATACAAGTGATACCTGTGATTATAAAATTGCTTTAATTTAGGACATTTTCTTCTGAAAACATTCCATGCCCTATATCCGTGCCACTGCTTGCTTTTTTTCTTTTGTTTTTGTTAAGCACAATGAAGTGGCCTCCCCATCTATCATAGAAACCCACTGCAAAAGGGAAAAAATAAATCTCCCTGGGGTAGGTGAAGAGATTTTGGAATAAAGGAATAAGCTAATTAAATTTAACTGTCATCCTGGGTAGGCTGAATACTATAATTAATTAATCCAGCCCTCTGCTTGTCCTGGAGGGGAATGGTGTTCCCAAATGCGCGGGGTGAAATCTGTTTCAGGAGATACGGGGCAGATTCAGGCCTCGCCGGTGCAGGGAGACGCGAGTCTCAGCAGGAGAGCGTGTAGGAACGCTGAGAACTCATTAATATCGGAAAGCAGGGCCTGATGCCGAAAAGCTAAGGGGGGGAGACGGGACTGCTCCACAAAACACGCAACTATGTCAGTGCAGAGAGTGCAGCTTGTGAGTGCAGAAAGCACATTTCTGCACAGTGGGAAAGCACAAACCTGGGAAATAATGAAAAAGCTCTTCCAGTGCAATTTCTTGCTTTATCCCAGTCACGTGTATCTGGCCTGTTAACCTGTCCTAATGTTACATCATGGAAACCAGCACATAATCCGACGACGGACGTGCTGTGTAAATCACGTCACTGGAAGAAACTTAATGGGCTTGTGTGGATTTCTTTCTGCCAAATGTTTAGTATCATTACGACAGAGCAGAGACCATGCCAGCCTTTCTTCTGGCCTGCTGGTTCCGTTCTGTGACCCAGACACATCTTGAGATAACGCTCCACATTTAGGGCCTTGATACCCTGGACACAACTTACACCACGCCTGAAGCTTCTCTGCTGTTATTCCATCACCTCTCTATTGCCCTCACAGCCCCACGATGCCGCACAAGGGTGCTGTAAAGCCAGCCTGCCCCATTCCTTACATTTCATTTCGCCTGTAACGAGCGTAGCTGGGAAGCTGGGCCAAAGCCCCGATTTTAAGCCCTAGATTCTATTGCCTAAGGCAATGTTGCTTTCCCTCCGCTGATCACTTTTATTCCTGTATGTTTTTAGAATATCTTTGAAACCCATATGAAACCTGAACCATGTGATTCTGATGATACAAAGGTGCCTGCGATTATCCCACAGTTCTTTTGCTCACAGGAGATCTGCGACTTGCTGCTAGCAGGGCTAACGCATCTCTATACCTCACCCTTTCTCTGGGACGGGTGGGAATCCTCCCCGAACGCGGAGGGGTCGTGGGATGCACGGGCTACGCCGTACCAGGCAGGAGATGTCCAGCTGAGTGGTGTCACACAACGCGAGGCAACGCTGGCACCCGCCACCCCGTACCACGGGCGCAGGGATGCCGGGTTCCCATTTCGGGAAGGTTTGCTTAGGAATGGGTGCCCAGGGGTATCCTATATGGGAAGCCAGGTTTTAAGATTCTGTTCACAATATATTACTTGGCTTATAGCACCAGTCTTTTAGTTTTAATATCCCCCTCAATCTGTTACTTTAACTTGCCATAACAATATGAACTAATTTTAGAACTGTGACTCATGGTTCTAGCTACATTTTAGACACAATTCCTGCTGTTTTATAAATCTTATGTTGTAATACTGCACATTGGGGTAATGATGTCTAACTGTGTACGCCCTGACACCCTCAGAGAAATGACAGCATAAATCCACAGAAGCCAACACAGCTACAATGCTTCACACCAGACAAGAAGCTGGTATTTTAGATGGAAATCACACAATGAGAAATGAAGTTCACATGAGCTTAAGGAGCAGCTTTCCATCTGCAGCAAAACCAGCCTTGTATCTTAAAATCACTCAGAGAGCCAACTTCTAACAAATGGGGACAGGATCTGACAAAGTTACTCACCACAAGACCCTGCATTGATACACACTATCCAAGACTGCAAAGTTTCACTCCTCAAGGGATTCACTTTTTGGTCAGAAAGAAGAAATAGCTCTAGGTTACACAGAGTAATTGGAATTGAACAGCCCAAAAGCATCTCTCCAGAGAATCACAAAAGACTTGGGCTGCTTTCAGTAAATCCTTTCCAGAGCTAGTTCAGATATTTTGAGATCGTCAAAACAAACACACAAACAAAATACAGGCCCCTTCCTAGCTTTTTATCCTGACATTCTCTTACCCCTTCCAAGTAAGATAAAATAAAGTAAAAAAACTGCACAAAGAGAATCTTCACACGTAGGTGTCATTTAAGCAATACTCTCCTTGAGGTCGGTCCTCAATAGTCCTCTCAGTTCAAAGTGTGCTTTGGGTCACAACAATTCCTCCCCCCAAGAATAACGTGGAGTCTGAAGAAGGCATGAACGACTAAAAGACAGGTCATCTTTTAATCAGCCTCAGTACCAGGGTAGCAGCAGCCACCTCTATGCTCAGGCCACAGATGACAGGTTTATTATCCTTTCCTTTGGAACTGATAAATTGGTTCAGACTTCAGGACAGCTTTTTAGCTATCACCAAAAAAAGAGAAAAGGAAGAGGATAAAAAAGGAGAGAATAAAGAAAATGGCTGTCTTGTGAGATATTTAAAGCTTTGTAGAAAATTCAGATGGACAGAGCAGTCGTGCTGCTGTCATCTTGGGTCCACCAAACTTTGGAAAATTTCAAAAGCAAATTCTGTTTTTTTAAACTCTCTATGTCTGTCCGCTACTTTGATAGATATGTCCAGCAGGTTATTCCCCTTCGTAAAGGAACAAATAACAGGGTATTTAGCTCATGTAAATCAGTGATGGTTTGTTTAATTACATAGATTTGTATTAGATATGTTTCTTAATATATAGTCATAATTTAATATTAAGGTAAGAAGCTTTAGACACTCGAGTTGCCCACAGAGTCATTAGACCAATTAAAAACAATTTTAAAAAGCAGTAGTTGCTGGCAATGTACAGGAAAGGGAAAGTTCAGATGATTACAAATGGAAGTTACTGTTCGTATCAAAATTGCACAATCCAAAGGCCACTGCAATAAATCCAGCGATTCCTACGCATTGCCCAAGGTGTGCCTAAAACCTCGCAAAGAGACGGCAACACGCAAAGCTTCCGATTAGCAGTAGAACTCTTAGGGCCAAATTCTTATCTGTAGTTGATTTGTACCAACAGGGAAGAGTTTCGGGAGCGGATGCCGATGTCTGCCAGGCCAACAGCAGCTTCAAGGCGTCTCTGCTACGAGGCCAAGAAGCAACGCTGCTTTCAGATAGACAGTAACTTAAAAGGGCTAGTATGGAAGAGATCTTTAAAAGCAGTGACAAATAGTGTTTCTGAATTAACTTCAAGCCTCGCTTTAGTCCCACTAAAGACAGCAGGATTATTCAAATGCTGCTTTTCTCAGCTGATGAACTGTTTAATTGGACTGAAACCTATTAGATAAACACCTATATGGACATCCCTGAGAAAATACAAAGGAAAACAAATTAGTAGTGGAAGCAGTTTCTTTTCAGCAGACTTCACCACAGCTGTTTATAAATTGTTCTTCCTTTTGCATAATTGATGGGAGAACATGATTAATCAAAGTAATAACAATTAATAAGTTGGCACTTTTACAGAGTCATGGAGGAACATTTATTGCACACTGTATGTGCCTGTGGAGAGCAACGCGCCGTCCTGAGCCCCTGGCACAGTCTCCTTAGGACCCCTCAGTCCGTTTCCAGGGAAGGACCTAACCTTGCCCTGCAGAGCCAGGCGGGGTGGGCTGTCACGGCAAAGGAATGCCACTGAGCAGCAGAAAGCTACGTTCATGTTGACAACACAAAGCCATTGCTCTTTTTTCAGAAGTAATCTTAACCTTATTATACTGATTTGAAGGGGTAACTGCCCATGTGATGAAACTCAGCGGAGAAGAAGACTGGAGAGGGGGAAGCAGCATCTTCTGACAAAGAACAAATATTTGCCTAGTGGGGCACCACAATCATCTGGTCATCTTCAATATCACGAATGAGAAATCAAAAACTACAGCACTGCTTAATCAACATGTTTGAGCACAAGCAGGGAACACTTCTACACAAACCTGACAGAACCAAATAAAGTTTGTGGACATAACCCTAATTAATTTAGTGTATTTGGATTCCTGTCCTGTGGTCTCTGTTGTGTACACTGCAGCAGCTGCAGCTGTATTGCAATGCGGATCAAGCCATGCCAACACTGTGTGTATTTCAGTCTGCAAATATTTGAGGCTTCTGCGTGGGAAGGTTGACATAGCATTGCAATCAATTAAACAAACAAGCTACAAGGGCACTATCGACTGGGAGCACAACGCTCCAACAAATCTGGCCACTGAAGTGAATACGTACAAAAATATGAATTTTTTTTAATCCTTTGGCCATCAAGGAATCCATCATCATGCTCCACTTCAGCATATAAAATCTAAGGTCTTGATTTATTCATGGCAAAATCCAACATGCATAGCAAATAGTAAAGAAATTAAAGGACATGATGATTTAGAAATTACTCAGCAAGCAGCTCTGGGAGTTGGTGGGGCCAGCTGGAGATAAGCTGTGGTAAGGACATGCCAAAATTTCCTTGCATTCCAAAATCAATAACTATATGGCTAAATGCCAAATATGTTTCACTCAGAATACCCAAACAGCATTCAGGTTGTGCTGGCCCTACATATTGGACTGAATTTCATCTCTGCACATTAATGAAGAAGGGGGGACTGCCACTTATTTTGTTAATACAACGTTTTATTAGCACATGCTGCTTCCAGAACACCCAAGCTATCCAGCCACAGCCATGGCTTATTTTGCATCTCAGCTACACGTGCATTCACCCACAGCACTTCCCAGCACGGCTGTAACAACCTCCCCAATGACACCCAGGCAACGAACAAGGGAGAGACTAGCATCAAAAAAATAAAAAGAGTGGTTTGCTCTTCAACAGGACTGCGAGTCAGAAGAAAACCTCGAGGCTGTATTTTGAGTGGGGATTCTGCTTAAATCAGAATAGCCCGAGAAGTGGCCAAGGCCTGAGTTTGCTACCTGCACATAGAGGCAGAGGCTGGCAGGAAAGCTGACCTTGCCAGACCCAATTCTTCTCATGACAAGTCTTTCCCAGCTTTGACATTTGTCAGACTGGGGTAGGAATCTCATGGTCTTGACAGGTCCCTGCAAGCAGGAGCAGTAAGAGTCCCTTGATGTGTACTTAAAATACAGTAGATCAACTTTTTCTTTCCTCCTCTCGCTGGCCCTGTCACAGGCGGAACACGTGAGGGCAGGCTCCAGCCCGAGCTGTCAGCGCTCCACTGTCCGTTGGCGAGAAGCTGCTGCCCCACCTCACGTTGCTCAGCGCTCGGCAGAGCCGGCCGGCGGGCACCACGGGTGGAAACAGGCACACACCCCAGTGCTTTGCTTGTGGCACACAGCCACAGGGCCACAACTTATTTAAGGCCGGTGAACACTCCCTGCTGCCGCTTGAATGTGCTGCTTGCTTGAAATGCTCACGGGGACAGTGCCCAGCTCTTCTTGGAGCTCGCTGGAGGAGGGGGGAGAAGCAGGGAAGAAGCAAACCGACATAAGTACTTCAGAAAGTGCTGGTGAAACTGCTGCATGAGCTGCCTCACCAACTGCCCGAGGACCTCTTCAGCAGATTCCACGGGCTGAGGTGTTCACTGGGAACAAAAAGGACACTTGAGAATGAGGACTGTCCTGAGACTGTGGGAATGAGTGTGGTGGGAGAGTCACCGACGCGGGGAGGCAGCCACCGCTGTACGTCTGGCTGAAGGGTTGGCTGCCGCAGAACACAAACCACCAACAGTCCTGGGGGTGAAGAGCCAAATGCTGGCATCAGAGCAAGCAGCTGGAGCTTCTCCATGGGCAGCAGAAAGACCAGCTGACCTGCGCCCGAGAGATGCAAGTACTTCTGTAATCCACTTTCATGGGTTAGCGTTTGCAGCTACTACACAGGGGAACGGCCCAACAGCTGCAAGGGGCTGAAAATGGCAGAGACACAGGAGGTTCAGCCCAGGGCGGCTTTGGGAATTTGCTGGCTGGCAGGCTGGATTTCCTCTCTCTAATGCTATTTGTTTGAGACAGATGCAGTCTGACTTCTCTAGCTGCTGCAGTCACTGAAAGAATCTCCTTCCACCACCCTCTGAAATGGGATGTTTCGATGCACAGTTTTGTTTTAAACTTCTGCCTTGCCAATACTACTTTAATTCCACCAGAAAACTGATGAATCCTCAAAAGGGAATTTAAGTGATACTGACTCTTGGACAAGCCCCCCCCATTGTGATAAAAATCCACTCACATCAAGGAAGCCAGGCTGGGGAGTCCGGCAGCCCCTGAAGGATCACACAGCAGCCAAACCCACCGCAGCAGCTCAGCCCCCTGCAGAGAATCAAACTCTGGGGGCGAAAGCGGCAGGATGTGACGCAGTGCCACTGAAATGCTGCTACTCCCGCACTATCCTGGCTGACTTGGTTACCATCACCAGTGCTCAGTGATTAAAATATCCCTGTAAAGAAATTCTGGAGAAGGGATTTTCCAGTGCAAGAGACAAAAAAAAATGAAGCTAGCAGCTCTTCCACGTTCTCGGCACCGTTACGCAGTCCCAGTGCCACCCCTGCAGCGCAGGCGCAGTGGGAAGGGCGCGGAGGGCAGCTGGCAGAGGTGGGGGTGCTGCTCTCCAGCTCACGGGGTGAAACGCAGGAGCCTTCCACACTCACAGGGCTGTTCCTTTGAAACCAGATCAGTAACTCGCTCAGCCCTTCTTTTTGTAGGTATGTATCACATCTGACACGCTGTGGCCTCGCTGCCACTTCTACAAAATTAATAACACCGGTAATTTCAGTAGCTCCTAATGAACACAAAAAATATTATCAAACCCAATTACAGGAAATAATGTTTTAGGACAAGGAGTTTGAGCCTCATTACCCATACGATCTAGCTCTTGTTTTAACCTGTGCTTTTTTTATTCTTGAATTATGTAACATCCCTTTAAACTAACACAAGTGAAAACTGGTATCAACACAAAACACATTTTAAGTATCATTTTCTGATAAGCTGTCCATACGAACAATGCTCTACAGATATACAATACCATCAGTAAAACATTGTGATTTCTTGAGTAACTCATAAGATTTTCTTTAACCATTATTTTAAAAGGGTTTTATCATATCATATATGTCTGTATGTGACACAATTTATGGAGTGAATTCAGTCCTGTCCCGGGATATACGGATTAGGACCAACAATTCATTTCAAACAACCCAGCAGTCCAACTTCAGCGCCAACCTGGGCAAAACCCGCCTGATGCCCCAGCAGGACAGGAAGGTGCTGTGGCCTTCTCAATACCTGCTCCAGGCAGAGCTCTCAATGTGAGCTTTCTGTATGTTTTCTCATGCACCTGGCTTCGAAAAGTCCCAACCCAGGGATAAAATTTTCCAGTTTGATGGCACGAAACTGGGTCTTAATAGCAGATTCTAGCACCTAACTGGAAAAGAGGCTATTCACTATGGTTAAAAATCCCACTGAAGATAACAAGAACTGTGGGCATTAAAAATTATTTTCTTGTTTGCTTATTCATAGGAGCTTGATAAACTTTCACAGCTTTCACTCAGCATCAAGCCTATGTCAGAGCAATTACTGAGTCGAGCCAGAACGCTACGTACACTCTGCACCACAGCCACAGTGGAAGGCAGGAAACATTCATCACTTGCTGTCTTTTTTTGTCATTCCTTTTTGTTCTGTGTATCTGCAGTTAGGTGATTTGAGCAGCAAAGTATGCTTGCATTTGTATTTACATGAATCTTATTAGAGAAATACCTGCCAGTTTGACATTGCATTTACTGTACTAGCACTCTCAGACTTATTCCGACTTTTTTTTTTCCATTTTCTTTTCATCCTAGCTAAGGATGTGTCCTACTTTCTTGTTTAGAAGATGATACGCTTGCATTATGCATTCTAAATATAGATTTATTTTTTTTTAAAGCAGGTTGGCGTGGTCATCAAAAGAAACATATTCAGAGTTAGTTTTCTGCCCCAAGGGAGTTGTGCTTAAAGAATTTGATTTCAGGGTAGGACTAAAACATGATGCAGCTTATGTGTAGAATGATGATTTATTGTGTGTTAAATCTTGCAGCTGCAGGGTGAAGCGAAAAGACATGTTCTTATTATCACTCGGGATTGGCAGGGCCTTCTAAGGTGGGAGCGGAGTACAGGGTATTGACCTGCAGAGGACGGTACTTTCAAAAACTCACATGGAATTTGAGCACGCAGCACGCACTAAGTGGCCTTTTAAAACCTCCCTTCCAAGGCATCCATATCCATCACAACGGTGTCTTTAGATCAGTCATAAAGAAACAGGGATGGAAGGGACGTGAAAAAATCATTTACTCCAACCCTGCGCCGGAAGGCAGGATCAACACTACCTGCGTAACCGCTGAGAGCGCATTGCCCTGCTCCGAGAGACACGTAATGAGGGAAATCACACAGCCTCTGCAGCCAGCCTGCTCCAGCGCTTAGAACTGCTTTCTAATGCCCAGGTATGACACTTTCTTGCTGCAGTTTTAACAGTTTCTTATTATTTCCACCACCAATACAGTGGAGAGGAAAAAAGACATTACTGGCCCTCCGGCCAAGGTATTTTGTGAGCACAGCTTGAAGGTGAATCGCAATGTCCTCAGTTACAATCTTGCCTTTACAATTAAACTATCTTTTCTTTGAAAAAAAGAGGATATAGCACACAAATACAAAAGAACGGAGTACTCGCACCAGGAAAATTCACAAAACTAACCACCCCTTTCAAAGGAGAAATACTCTACTCCTGGCCAGCCCTGGCAGGAAGCAGCAGCTGTACGGGTGCTCATTGCCTCTGCAGTCTGCAGACAGGTATGGCTCAGTTCAACCATGGCACCCCCAAAGACTGGCAAACTTCACGTAGAGAATTAAAGGTGCAAATCTGAGGCCCAGCAGAGAGTAGCGACAAATCTACGCCCACAGGCTTGATCGGCATTAGGAACAGAAGCTGCATGTCTTACCCTGAAGTTCTGTTATTTAATTCCCTTTGGCTATTAAACACAATGTCATGGAAAATTCCGATTTCATTTAAGAAGTCTGGCTACTTTTCATTCAAAGGCTTTGCTTTTGCGGTTGTTTCTGTTCAAAATTCCACAGCCAAATTTATCTGTAGTATAACACCATCGATTTCAATGGACCTACAGCAGGGATAAAGATGCTAACACTCACTTATTATATCCCCCCTGTAATTTTTGCTCCATCAGGTAAAGCTCTGTGTAGCAGACAGGATAGAGGGAATTGTTACAGCCGGTGTCCTTGTGACATTTCATTAAGTCTGTCTTTTAAAGCTTATCATTAGAGGGACTGAAGTCTTGTTGGAAGAACTTAATTGCATCCTATTTTCCCCGACTGAAGATGCATTTGAAAAGTCAGCTTGCATTTTGATTTTTCTTTAGTTTTTCAAGGTCTTTGTGCTGCATAGAATTTTAAATTCCTCCATCTGCTTCGCTCACTCTTCACCTGGGGTTTGCATAGCTCCTTCTATTCCTAACTGTTAACGTTCCTATTCCTTCTCAGTCTCTAAGTCAGAGTCTAAGAGGAATGTAGACTACTGCCACTGGAGCTTACCTGGAAGAGACCATTATGTGTCTTTGCATAGGTAGAAAAACGATAAAGACGCCATAACAATAAAAGTATAGAAAATGGAGAATGTTTCTTTTTGCTGCAAGCAAAAACTGTTGTCCTTACCTTTAAAACACCCCAAACATGACGTCAAACTCCAAATAACCTACTGCTCCTTCCTTCACATTTCAAACAATGGTAGCACACAAAGTTACAAATATTTCTAGCTACACAAAGATGTGTACATACAGCTAACAGGAGGTCTATGAATAATCATCCATCCGGAAACTTGATTTTAAATGTTATAAATGTTACAAAGCAAGCTTTGTTTTCAGCTTTGCCACTCCAGGGTATTCAAGGTGAGGTGAAATTTCTGATCTTAGAGTCACAAAAAATATTCACCTAACAACTTTTTTGTTGTTGCTGTTAGGATTTCTCATCTCTGCTTAATTAAATTTTATTTAAATAATGATTTGTTAATTTCAGGTCCTTAAGTCTGGCTTTCTTCAAGACAAACAATCCTGAGAACCTTTTCTCAGGGGCAGCTCTGATCAAGTCGACAGTTTCAAACGAGACCACGTAACAGGAGAATCAGGCCCCTTGTTTGTTTTTTTTATAACCTCCGCTCTGCAGAATCCAATTCCCTAATCCTGTCTGGGAACAATAAAAGTGTTATTTAAGGCCAGTCCTCCTAGCCCAGTTCTGCACTTCGACACAAACAATGACTATTTATTCACAGACATATTAATAGATTGTAGCTGCAGAGACATTCGTTAGCACATGCAATAGGAAGTGCCTGTGCAATCCATGCTGTAATGGTGAAGTCCGTTATCACAACGTAAATCTTTACTTTCAAGCATATTATGTTTTTCCTGCAGAACATAACACTAAGTCTCAGTTTCCAATCAGGAATGATCACTAGTACGCTGCTGTTTTTGAAGCGGAGGGTCCTGTGTGACAAACTCAGTATTCATGGAGAGGAGAAACGGGTTTAGGGTTTGTTTGTTGGGGTTTTTTTGTTGTTGTTCTGTTTTTAAATTATTTAGATTTAGTGCATGTGATAGTCAGCTACGCCGGTGTTAATTTGACCAGCCTCGTATTCATGTTCAGCGATGTACTTAAGGCTGGCGCTCTAGAGATAACTCTTTCAATTACCCTTCAGCAATCCCCGCTCCTCCAGTCCCTGAGTCCCTTAGGGCTCCGACAATATAATGAAACTCTGCCACTGCAGCCTGAGAAACTCTGCAGCTCTGCCAACACCCCTCAGCCACACGGGGAGCCCAAGTCTGCACTGCAGTTCGGAGGATAACTGGCTCATACTTACCACACAGATAACCTTCTAACCAGCTTGTCTACCAAAAGCAGCGAATACATTTTGACTTGGACCACTGCAAACCCTACAAGTCTCCACAGAAACCTTTAAATCCCTTCAGTAAGTCAGTACCCAACACAGACAAAAGAAGCCAGTTTAGGTTGTATTGTATTAAAAAAAAAAAAAAAAGGGGGTCACAATTCC
>Ga0065711_1028331_pt1 | contig 41907 bp, 20 predicted proteins | sample Hoacrofraction12_FD_59098 | JGI IMG/M metagenome (GOLD analysis project Ga0065711, IMG submission 59098) | Hoatzin crop microbial communities from Cojedes, Venezuela - Epithelial fraction 12 v2 (version 2) | ecosystem: Host-associated > Birds > Digestive system > Esophagus > Crop | place...
GCGGCCGTGTGCGAGCGGGGCCCGGCGCCCCGTTCCGGGGTTCCCTGCTGCTGGGAAGCGCTCCGCTCCCCCGAGTCCCCGTGGGCCTGGCCCCGGGCTCGTCCCTGGCGTGCCGTGGTGGTCTCCCCGGCGTGGGAGCGGGCCGCTCGTCTTGCGGAGTACACGGCTTCATGGTAGCAGTGTTTGTTCAGCGAGCCTTCTCTTGGTGTAGCAGTACAGGACCGTTTCATGGCTGTTCTTAAATTCACTGTGAAACTTACAAGTGTCGATTTATGGGCTTCCCTCACAAAGTGGAGTCGTCAGCTTGTGTGTTTTCCCTTTGCCTCCACTGTAAAAACGCAAGTTTTAGCTTGTTGACCAGATGTTTACAAACTAGATGTCATCATTCTGTTTTTTCCATGCATCCAGAGTGAAATCTATGGATAAATAGCATGGATTTGAGAATATTACTGCTTGTGAAGATGTGACGTAGGTACTTTGTGACGAAATACAGAAAAATATTTCTGGCAGTTGAAAATTTAAACTTGAGGCTCTTCTAAAAATATTGGGTATTGACTGTCTTAAAATGGCTAAGCCATTGTGTAACTGTATGGACAAAAGAATACCTGATTTTGGCATACAGAAGTTGGAACTCTGTTTCAGTATTTTTCAGATAAATCTTTCTAGATAAATTATCTCATTTTTTGAATAGGAAAAGTACTTATTTTGCCAGTACTTATTCTAGCATATGTGCTGTTGTGGGGTCTTGCGTACATGTGTCCTATGTGTTGTAGGGTCCTAAGTTCCATGTATCAGAACTGAGAAGGTGTTTCTTAAAGCCTGTGGTTGTTTGTAACTCAGTTCAGTTGGTAGTGGAATACAGGTGATATATGTGCCTTCTAGTGTTCCAGTCCTGTGTTTAGCTTAATAAAATAGCAGAAAAATGTCTTAGATTAAGGAATTGTTTGCTATTCTCAATTTAGCAGTCTGTAGAGCTCTTTGAACATGTACATTTGTTGCTTGAAGAGTCTTTGGCAAAATTGTCTGCAAGTGTGTAGTTGGATTCTTTTTGTCTAGTTAAGTGTTTGTGTGATACACTTTGTCTACATACAGGGTTATGATGTTTATTTCTGTCTATTTGGAAACTAGACATATTTTCCTTCCTCACCTATTTTGTTGTTAAGGATTAATTTGGTGAATTTCTCAGCTGTATGAATAATACCATCTTAGTAGCTGAATTACAGTGTTTAGGTTTAGTCACTCCTGCTGGTCTGGCTTTCCATCTGTGTGTTACTACTTGAGCTTCCTTATTACTTTCCCCTTATCCTGATGACTCCCCAAGGAGAAGGGCAGTCCCTCAGTGTCACTGAGCCAAGGCTATTTCAATGCTTATGATAACATTACATCTTCAGGCACACCTTTGAGCTGGACCAGCTTTAGGATTGGACCGTCTCAGGTGTGTTGCTTCAACTTTTTTTTTCCAGAACGGTGTTGGGATGGCAGAACAGATCCAGATTCAAGCAAGAGAAGGGATGTGTCAGATAACCCCTTAGGTGCAGTGAAGCTTTAGTTCAGGTAATGATAGTGGTCCTTAAAATACTGTCAGCTGAAGATAGCTGTGTACCCACCACACCCGACTTTTCTTGTGGGTGGAATAAGAGCTGGCTAAACCAGCTTCTTACCCTTTGAAGAGTCCTTTGTTCACAATTTTGAATTTAAGGTAGACAAATGGAACAATGTAGGTATTTGTCTTAAATCTGTTGCCCTGTAGTGAATCGAAATTGTGTTGTATTCTTGCACATGAATCCAAATATGCATTCCCTGTTTTGTCTGTGGGCCTGCAAAGTCTTTTGTGAGAAGTGGTTATTAAAAAATGACTAATGGAGCCTAAAAAATTACTGTTCTGTGTATTTTTTTTTTCTTGTAGGGTTCTGTGGAAATGTCCTTGTGGGACATGCTTTCATTTTATATTCATGGAAAATGTAAGATATGTGATTATACGGTAAATAAGAAATCTACATGGTTTTTTACTGTAATATCAGATTTTTAAATTCCTTCTTTCAATCCTTACAATTATTGTGGGTATAGCAGATGTTCACTGCATGTGTCCTAAATCCTAGGTGGGTGATTACTTATCCACAACTTCAGTGTATTGTCAGCTGCCTGGAGAACGGCTTACTCATGAAAGAATATGTTGAGATCCGGTATATACTAGGAAGCTAACTTGCAGCACTCATCTGTGGTGTTCTCTTAGGGATCTGTAGCAGTCTGGGTCAGCTTTGCAGGAAAAAGTTAAAGGAGGGGAACGTGGTCCATTACTTTTGGTAATAACCCACTTTTAGTCTGTATGGTAGAAAATACTGTCTATGGAGTGATTCCCAATACCCTCTGCTATACTTTTGAAAAAAGTCAGTTTTCTGCTGTGTGTTCCTTCTACTTCTTTGCCTCCTTATTTGTTCCAAACAGTGCTCTTAAAGTTGTCATCATCTGTGATTGTGATTATTGGGACTGGTGCATCTATCTTCCTGTCAAGTTTTTTGCTCATCCTCTGTGGTTTTCTGCTATCAGAATATCTGTTGTTAACTCTGGGGGTCTTTATGAACTTTTCCCGTGCTTGACTTTTTATTTTCCCAATTTTCAGTCTGCTGCTCTCCAGTAAGGACTGTCTTCTACCTTGTGTCTTAAACATTCGCTTCTAGCAAGTCCTCCTGCTCTTCACTGAGCTTTGTTATACACTCTTCACTGAATATGTGACCTGCTTTGAAGCATGAATGTGGTCTTAGCCATTTTTGAATAGTTGCTATAAATGGGATAAGTTTGTGGGTATAATCTAAAGTGTGTGGAGTAAGTAATGATGTAACATAGAGGATTATTCCTCTAAACTCTTCAGCTTTCTTTAGTTGCTACCATTAAGTGCAAGTTTTCACAATTTCCGGGTCTGTTTTTATTATACAAGTTAGCATGTTTTAACTCTCTATTTGTAGTTCCTACATGTATGTGGAGAGCGTCTTTTTGAGTAGTAAGTACTACCAACAGCTTCTGTGAGTACAACATAATCTTGGTGGTGATAGCATCTGTTTATGCATAAACTTTCATGAAGCATATTGCCCCAAATCAGTGGAAAGCTTCACATGTAATGGCCTGTTGAAGCTTAAAGTTATAGAAGGCCAAGGCTTTTTGGTAGTTTGAAATTCAAAGTAAGCGTATTTCTGCACTGCTAGAGATCTTTCCAGCACTGTTTATGGGCAGAATAATTTTAGAATTCCAAAACTAGCAAAATTCTGTAAAAATGTCTGCAAAATATCTAAATGTGATTCTCAACACATCTAAAGCCCTTTTTCGTTTGTTCTCATATTTTAAATGTTCCTACACGTTTGGATTTTTTTTTTCCTCCTAGTCTGTGAATGCTATATACAGTCTGACTGTCCAGATGTTATCTTTATATTCTAATTTAGAACTATAGTGGCATGCACTTATTTTCTGTTTAGTCTTGCATTTTATAGTGGCCTTCACATAAGCTTGAAATTTACTGCAGATATGTATCTTTCCTATGTGTATGGCATGTGTGAAACTGCCATTCATTTCAGCACATTTGGCTTTTTTATATTAGCAGAATGTCTATTCTGGTCCATTTAAGTTCACAAAACTAAAAGTGTCAATAAAACGGAAATAATCTGCCACTTCTAACTGATGTTTCTTTAGACTATAATAATGCAATCATGTTAAGTTGCAGGAGCATGACCGATTACACCATGAAACTGTCTGCAATCTAGACAAGAATTAAACTGTATGTTTGAACAGGATAGCTAGGGATAGTGTGGGATTTTATTCCTGAAAGGGTTTAAAAATAACCTTAGGTTAAAGTTATTTGAGAGATTGTTTGGATAGCCTTGTCTTTAGTGCTTCTAGTTCAGTCCATTGAGGACTGAATCATTCATGTAGTTTTTCTGACTCTTCTTGGATCTACAGGTTAGTACATTTCTGTAGTTAGGTCATGTTGATTTGAGAAGTGTGTTTAAATGCGTACGTTACCAATGGGGTTTGGTTGGTAGATACAGAATACCGTAACAGAATTAACTGGAGGAATAGATAAAAGTTAGATATGTCTGGAATTCTACAGAATATACATCTAGAAGCCTACCACATAAAAGTAATGTGGTGGTGTTGTTGAAGCTCCTAATTTTGTGCACAATTTACGGGTATGCTTTGTACCTTTTAACTGCTTTTATGCCAGCATGGTACACAAGCCACAGCTGCAGGGCTGCAGTCCTTCTGAATGGTCTGCCTCTGTGCATGGGAAATTTCAACGCTGTTGTAAGCAATCTCTTCCCAGTAGAAAGAAACTTGAAGCTGAGAGTGCAGAGACTTAACAAACCATCTCATCAGCAAGGACTCTCAAAGTTTGTAGGATGATACAGGGAAGGGGTTTAGTATGATTGAAGAACATATAGTGTATGAAAAGGTGTGTGCTTGTGTTCACTTGCTGCATGCTTAAATATGACTTTAAGTGTCTCGTCTTAGACCTTCATTTTTGTCTTTTTAATTAAAGGCTTAGACGGCGTGAGTTCTCAAACATAATTATAATGATGCAAAGACATGGAGAGCTTCCAGCGTGACAGATAGTTTTGAATTATGCTAAAAGTCTTGTAGTATGGGAGGGATGTGTGTGCGCTATATTTCTTTTTGTCAGAGTAATACAGTTAGAATTTGAGCAAGGCCACTAGTCAGAGCTTTAGTAGTAAATCTTATAGTTGTCTGCTCTGTCATCAATTTTGAGGACTTCATGAGCCAGTTCCAACTCATGAAACGAGCTAACAGGTCAAGTGTTGATGTCCTCAATGTAAGATATTTCTTCAAGAAAGACTTCAAGAGATAACTGCTTCAGGTTTGTCAAGAAACTTCGTAATCATGCTTCTCAGCGAGGAAGTATTGTTGGAGCGTTGTGTATCTGGCAGAGTGTTCATTCACTACCAAGTTTCTTAAATGATTCTTGAATAATTTTCTTGAAATTTGAAATATTCTTCTTCCCTTACTATCACTATTGTTTTCATCTTTCTGTCTTCCTCCTCAATGATGTAGACTGGTGCCATGGTTTCTTATGTGCTTTTTCTTTGCAGAATTACTTGGTGATGTACTGAAGGATCAGCCGCAGGAAGCGGATGGAATTGACTCAGTAATCGTCGTGGATAATGTTCCCCAGGTTGGACCAGACCGACTTGAGAAACTGAAGAATGTAATCCACAAAATATTTTCCAAGTTTGGTAAAATTATAAATGAATTTTATCCAGAAGCAGATGGGAAGACAAAAGGGTAAGTCATGATAACTCCTACTGGAATAGGATTGAAACACTGCTCTGACCTAATCGTGATTATTAGTGTCAATACTTCATGGCCGATTTTTATGGTGACCTTGTAGTCATGCTCATCACTTTCTTCTGCCTTAGTCTGTACAATCCTGCCATCTAGTCTCAGTGACAAGCGAAAGTTCCCGGTGGAGCTGAGAAGCTTAATAGCTCATTAAGCTACAGTGTGGGGGGGAATTAATTATGGAAACAGTTTAGATGGGTTTGTAAGACAAATTTATGTGCAGTACTAAATGAGGGGGTTTTGTTCATTTGCTGCCATGGCTAACAAATAGGTTAAAGGTACATTTTAGTTAAAAAAATTAGTAGCAGTGGATGTACTGTTCATTGCAAAATGGACTGTCAATATTGTGTCTCTGGTTGCCAGTGCTTATGCTTACATTAGTGACTCTAATTTACCGAAGTCCAGCAGCACTTTCCAGGACCCTTTTCCCTTTTACCAACTTCTGATCCATGTTCCTGGTTAACTGTAGCATCTGAAATTGAGAAAAAAATTAACCATAAGCGATCAAGCCCAAAGGAAGAGGGCAAGGGAAAGAAAGTTTTAGGGAGAGAAACCAGGCAAAAAATCAATCTGATAGGAGGTTTTACGAAACCTTGTTACTGTGATTGGAGTAGCATATATTCCTGAGTTTGAGAGGAATGCATAGTTTTGAAAGCAGAAACAAAGTGGGTTTTCTGGAGTGGAGGGATCTTTGGTTCTGTAAAGTCAGGGTGAGAAGCATGAGAAAATTATTCCATCTCTCTGTGTTCATGCCTGTTTCTGAGACAGTGTCTGCCGGTCTTCAGGATTAAGACTGCTGGGCTAGAAGCTAGATTGTATTGGCGGTAAGGAGGAAGCTGAGTTATGTTCAATGTAACTGAAAAACAAGAGTGGTGCTTTGAGATGCCTGTGACAGCAAGATTTACAATTTGTAAACATGATCTGTCACTCAGCTGGAAAGAGCTGCATACTTAACCTGCCGGTTACTAGCTCTCGTTGTTGTTCTGTGTTGCACTGAACTTGCGTTCATCACTTAGTGTAGCCCATTTACAGAGAGGATATCAATTTAATTCAGGTCAAGCCCATACAGTTAAAAAGTGTGTATGTGTCTGTGACCGAAACGGAGATTAATTGCCTTTGGCCCTAATTGGTTAGGGACAAGACAAGAAGTTATTTCTTTTTTATTTATTTTATTTTTTTATCATGAGCCTGGCATGTAGTCAACAATGACTTCCTACTTTTGTCTTCCTTCATTGCAGGTACATCTTCCTGGAGTACATGTCTCCGTCTCATGCCGTGGATGCTGTGAAGAACGCAGATGGATACAAACTGGATAAACAGCATACTTTCAGAGTCAACCTTTTCACAGACTTTGATAAGTGAGTGCAGCTATCGTGTGTACCTGTAGATCTTAGGATTCTAATCAAGAGTGCCTCCACGGAGTGTAACCAATCACATTGCTGTTTCAGGTACATGACAATCAGTGATGAATGGGAAATCCCTGAGAAACAGCCATTCAAGGATTTGGTAAGGGTTTTTAAAAAAAAAAAAAAATTGAAAGAATATTCAGCATAATATGAAATGATTATTTCATTGCTGGAGTGTTCATGTGAAAATAGAAACAATGTGTTAATAGTATTGTTACAAGTAGCAGTAATGATCACGTGCACCTGTTCCTTCATGCTCCCTGTCAGGGGCGGACAGGAAGATGTTCTGCTTAGTAGTTCCTCATCGGGTAAAACTTGCACAAGTAATTTAAAAACGGAATTTTGAAAGCATTTTCTTACATTTTTAAATGTTTGAGACAAAATTCTGTGTTTGTTACCACTAGCTTTGTAAAAAGCCCTGTGGAGGAAGTGATAGTTTTTTTTGAAAAAAAAAAACTGTACTCAAAAAAGTCACTTAAGGAGTGTTAAACATCATCAAACCACCGTGAAGGTCCACCTTTTTATGATCTGTTCTCTTAGCCTCCAGTAACCAGTACTTTTGAATTATTTAATTTCACTTCATAAACTTGTTTTCAATCGTAAGACTCCAAAGGTGCATGCTCTGTGTAAGACTGACTTCCACCTGCCAGGTAGATATTAATTTGGGAATCTTATCCTCTTAGCCTTTGACTCACTAATAATCTCTTTGCTTCTGTATTTCTTAGGGGAATCTCCGCTACTGGTTGGAAGATCCTGATTGTAGGGATCAGTACAGTGTGATCTTTGAGTCAGGAGACCGGACGTCCATTTTTTGGAATGATATCAAGGAACCTGTTCAAATTGAGGACAGAGCAGTGAGTGTCCTGGAAGTGCTGTACATTGCAGATACACTGTCAGTCTCATTCGTATTATGACATTTCATGTTTTTCTCTTTTTTAAATATTTTTTCCTCTATTGATGAAATACTTTTTTTCTTCCTTTTGAAGAGTGGTGAAATTGCATCCTTTAGAATTAGACTTAGCTGCTTAGTAAAAAAATATATGGACTTGTTTGTGGTGGGTTTTTTTCTAAACTGGTCCACGATGCCTATTAGTTTCCTTCATCTGTATATTATAGGTGATTCAGAAAGACCTGAAAATGCAAAGTCAGAGTTGGAGGAGTACTGTTCATTAGGGCTGACTATGTGCTGAAGTATGCTGCTTCGGATCGCTTTTGTGCTGACCGCGGAGGTGCTAAAGAGGAATAGCTGGTTTGGTAACAGCATGTAAAAGGGAGAGTTAGCGTACCTGTCTGGTGCGGGCAGTTGACTTGCTGAGAACTGTTGGTACCCAGAAGCATTTTCTTTAATAACCAGTACGCATTATGGTAGAAAGAGCTTGGCTCTGGGATGATGAGTAATTTTGGTTGTCTCCATGGTCACTGGCTGTCGTCTGTATTGCTGAAACCTCTCTAACTTAGCTGTTAGAGACCTGCTTTGTAGGTCAAGAACTGTACTGTTGTTAAGAAATTTTAAGTACTTACCCTTACTTCTGAGAAGAGTATGTTCTTACCAGGGCTGAAAGACAACAAGGAAACCCAGGCCTGTTAGGTGGGTTTAATTGTTACTATACAAAGGCTGTCACTGTACCTGGAAAATGTTTTTGGTGATCAGTAAGTTGAAAAGGTCTCAAATGATAGTTTTTAACCTGAAGAATTAATACTGTGCGTTATGTGCATGAAGTTACCTTCAAGTAGTTGTGGAATTTATCACCAATTCTGAGATCTTCTTTTAGTAAATAGATTTGCAAAATGTGATGCTACAAGCCACACATTAATTCTTTCCCCTTAAGGAATCCATCATGAAATTAAACCATTGTGTATACTTTTTTTTTTTTTTAAATCCAGCGATGGACAGAAACCTATGTACGTTGGTCCCCAAAGGGTACGTACTTGGCTACGTTCCACCAGAGAGGCATCGCACTTTGGGGTGGAGAGAAGTTCAAGCAGATTCAAAGGTTTAGTCACCAGGGAGTGCAGCTTATCGACTTCTCACCCTGTGAAAGGTATGGAGTGGGACGTTGGTTTGGGCTAAGGGATCACAAGCACACACATTCTGGCTGCTGTGCTTTCAACTCTCATGTGGTTGGGGCCTTCCGTTCTCCTCTGCCGTTGGAAGTACTGCTTTTCATGCGTAAATCTTTCTTAGAATGAGTGAAACTCTGCCTGACTTTTCTTTGACTTCAGGAAAGATACTTAACATAATCTGAATAATTGGTCTACAAAACTGAGCTGACAAGTTTCCTCAAAGACGTTACTGTCCCAAGGGAGAAGACCATATTTTTTCCTCTTTAGTTGGATGGGGTGTCTGTAGCATTAAATTTCTTGTTTTCTGAAAAGTTTCAGTTGAGTAGCATCCTCCAAATCTGTAGCACTAAAATTAATTCCTTAAACCTCCTTTAACTTTAAAGAGCTGTTTAGAGAATGCTATAATAATTTCAGGACTGAGGTGCATCTTGTTTTGCTAGTTTTCAAGTAGCGTATTTGAAAGCAATATATTAGATACTACGTTTTATTGTATTAAAGAGAGATTATTTGTCTTTAAATGGAGAAGTCTACCATACCTATAGTTCACGTTGACTACGGTCAATGGATTTATATTCAGTTCAAAGCCAATGATGTTCTTGTGGCAAAACTACATAGTAGGTAACAGTATATTTGGTGAGATCCCTTCTCCCCTAACATCAATATGGGAAGACTTGCACATAAATCTAAAGTCTTTACAGCCAGAGGGATGCCAAGGAAATACTGTGTCTTGGAAGGTTTCTCCTGCTTTATTATACTGTTCTTACTTTTCTCTCCTCTCCAGAAAATCTCATTAGAGAAACTGCTGTTTGAAAGTGCATTGTATTTAAATATTATTTGGGTGAAAGTCTGCGTGTACTAAAATATTCGATGAAGTTTTGATAGTGAAATTGATCTTTTCTTTTGTAGATATTTAGTGACCTTCAGCCCTTTGATGGACACGCAGGATGACCCTCAGGCTATTATCATCTGGGATATTCTGACTGGGCAAAAGAAGCGAGGATTCCACTGTGAAAACTCAGCTCACTGGCCTATTTTTAAGTAGGTTGAGAAACAGAATTAGAGAGAGCGCATTAGTCCCAGGCTTTATTTAATAAAAAGGCAGTTCCAACCTAATATTCTTTTTTTTCTTTTTATTTGCTTAGGTGGAGTCATGATGGTAAATTCTTTGCTCGAATGACTTCAGATACCCTCAGCATCTATGAAACACCTGTAAGTTCTTGCTTTTTTTCGCATGACACTTAACTCCATTTCAATATCAGTCTTACCTATGGTGTCTGTTTTAAAGGGTACATGTTAATAGTAGACTCTAGAGCTGGACTTAAAAGGGGAGAAATCCATTTGCTTTTGTCTTGTTCTTTCCTGGGTGAAAAACTTTAGCTGACAGTAGATTTCACACCACATTTCTCGAAGGACTAGACAGCTCAATATACTGCTTATAAGAGTCAACAGGATCAAGGTTATGTGATGCCTCCTGGCTCTCAGTAGCAGGTGAGTGCCAAAGTACCCAAAACACACTATAAATTGCAGCCTAATCTAGTCCGTTTTGCTTTTTCATTATAATTCAGGCTGCTGTACTCATAAATTTTGTACAGCAATTTCTATTTTATTGGTGATTGTGGTATACATATGTTCATAATAAAGAATAGGAATACAGGATCTTGGAGAACTGTACACAATTTCTTAGTTTGTGTGCTCTACTAAGAAGAGTAGAAGGTGCATGTATAAATATAAGGATGTTACTAACTTGAAAATTCGCTTTCTCTTCTTCTAGTCTATGGGTTTGTTGGACAAGAAAAGCTTAAAAATCACTGGGATAAGGTGAGCCTATTCCCTTTAGAGATAACTGCCCTCTTTAGTTGGAATCTGTATGTCTGGGGCTTTGTTATGGCGAGAGGAATTTTTAGACTATTGACTAGAGCAAATGGCCTCATATGCTGAAGTGGTCAAATTAGACAAACTGGCAAAAAGGAATGGAAAATTCTCCATTTATTGATGTCCACAGTTGACAGCTTGTTTGCTTTGAAATCCTCTTTGTGGTACTGCTTAATCCAGAGCCTAGCTTGGGAGTCCTGCTACTTGCCTACAAAACTGCTGGAAATGCAGTTTGTTAGGGAATATTGCCATAACTAGATTGTATGCTGGCTGAAACCAGTGTGCTGTGTAGTGCCTGTTGGCAAGGAACGAGTTTGGGTTTGTGTGTGTCTGCACAATAGGTATGGACTCCTGTGAGAGCTTTTGAGCTACCTCTGTAGAGTAACAAGAAAATAAAGTGTACCCAGGTGCAAAAAGATTGTCTCCAGTGTAACTTAATAGGGTTTTTTTTGTTCATTGGTTTAATCATCCTGTTTCTTAGATCTTCGGTGGTTACACTGAGAGTAAGCCCTACTCTTTACTGAAATGTACTGTTTTGATAACTTTGGTCATGTAGCAAGTTTAAACAGCAGTTTAAAAACCTGTTTTATTATGAAATTGTCCTCAGTTGCTTGTCTGTATCTGTCTTTATTATTGAAAGTTGATATTTGTCTGCAACATTCACATACAATGATGAAGATGGTTTCTGCCTGTGGTACCTTCAACTGAAAATTAAAATGGCATATTTTTAACTTTATTCCTGTAGAGACTTCTCATGGTCTCCAGGTGGTAACATAATTGCTTTCTGGGTGCCTGAGGACAAAGACATCCCAGCAAGAGTGACTTTGATGCAGCTGCCTTCTAGACAAGAAATTCGTGTGCGGAATTTGTTCAATGTCGTAGATTGTAAACTACACTGGCAGAAGAACGGGGATTACCTGTGTGTGAAGGTAGACAGGACTCCCAAAGGCACACAGGTGTGTGGATTCTGTTCAGATTCATAAAATTTGGTTCTATCTCATGCTGACACCTCGTTTTCTTACAGTACTGTCTTTTAATATAGACAGTGTAAATTACATTATGTCAAAGCTAAGTTTCATTTTTCCGTTTGAATTTGAGGCGTGTGGAGAGCAAAGTGTATGTAATGTTTGCGTCTAAGATTTGCTTTGACTTCAGTGGCATCTTGGGCTTGGGCAAGAGCTGTATGCCTCACCTCTTTCCCTACGCACCGTTAAGCAGTTGAACAACCCATAGGTCATGCTGCACAATGTGCCATATGTCTTAGTTAAATTTCCTAACAGTCTGAAAAGAAACAAATGCTTTTCTACCGTTCTTCAGTTATTCTTTAACAGGACAGAAACATTTAGAACATGTTTGGCAATGTCTTGTCTTTGTCTGCTCTCATTAAAGAAATAAATCTTGACTCTGTCTCTCATCGTGCGTCCTGACAGGCTAATTGTGTAGTTGTCATTCTATGCCTAGTGATAAAATTATTGCTCTTCTGTTTCTGTACTGGATAATGAGCTGATCTTGGCCTTTACAGGGAGTAGTGACCAACTTTGAAATATTCCGAATGAGAGAGAAACAAGTGCCAGTGGATGTGGTGGAAATGAAAGGTAATGGCAAGTATTTTCTTACTTTTGATCTTCAATTTTTTGAGTAGACATTTGTGTGTTTCTTAGAAATTCCGGTCAACATGTGACATAATTAGGAAGTTAATTCTTTTGAGAGGAGCTACAGTATTCATGTTGCAGAGCTTCTCTTGTAAAAATAAGAAATCAAAACTTTTGTTGCTGTTCCTGCTTGTGACTGACTTGAAAAAGTACAGAACTGTTACTAATAAAGATGGTATGGCTGACAACATGAGTGTATTGTGTAAAAGATGAGAGACTTTGGAGCTATTGTTTGACTGTAAACACTACCCATAATTCCCTGCATTTGCCTTATCAACCCGTGTTTTAAAAGGTAATCTGTATAGCAGAGTCTGACTGATGGGTTCCCTTGCTTCAGCGTTCTGGTTTTCCTTGGTAACTGCTTGAAATCAAAGCTTGGTATTGTCTTTTGATAAAGTTTTGACACTTTTTTTTAACAGAAAGCATCATAGCCTTTGCTTGGGAACCAAACGGAAGCAAGTTTGCTGTGTTGCATGGCGAAACTCCACGAATTTCAGTTTCCTTTTACCATGTTAAAAACAATGGGAAAATAGAACTCATAAGTAAGTGACTGAAAAACAGATGAATGGTGCAGATACTAAGTATTTTGCATGGCAATAGATGCAGTAAACTCAAAATTGTGGCCATTTGTGGTGGATAGTACGGCAATAGGTGCTATGTCTGACATAGTATTCTAGAAATCTAATTTTCTGGTGGCAGCTAAACCATCTTCACTTTGAATCAGTCCAGGGACTGGGAATAAAAGGCCTACGAGCCAGAACAATTTTGTGGCCTTGGAAAGTTCATGCAAGGTGATAGCACAGACTTTGCTCACTGTAGATAAAATTTATTCCCAAGTTAGGTGTTGGGATCTTCTGATCTGTTTCTCTTCTTTCTTCTGCTACCTTGGATGTTCTGGTGCTACTGGGTTATGTCTTTAGAAGTATGGATTTAAGGACTGTTGCTAGGACTTGCTTGCAAGTTCAGAAATGTCTTCAGGAATGGGTGGAGTTGACTGCTTGTAAGCTATTTGTGTTGAATTGAGATACTTTTCTGAATTTGCCGTGTTTCTTTCCAGAAACGTTTGACAAACAGCAGGCAAACACGATATTCTGGAGTCCTCAAGGGCAATTTGTAGTGTTGGCTGGCCTCAGAAGGTGAGTATCTACACAGCTTACGGAAAAACACATTCATTTTAAGGATGAAAAAGGCTGGAGTATCTCATCAAGAACTTTTTTGGTGTCTTTGTGAATGTTGCATTGCTGTGTAATCCTGGTATAGCTTTGCAAGAGCAAAGGAAGAGATGCAACTTCATGATGCAGCTTAGTTCTTTGTGTAATTTTTTACTTGCTATTTTTGCCACATCAAATGAAGAATACATTTTTCAACAGAAAAGTGGATGCTAAGAAACACTTTTCAGCTATTCAAGTTAAATACTGACTCTCAACTAACGCAGTTTGCACTGTGCATATGGACTTACAGTGCATTTGGTTTTGTCATAGCTTTGTGCATCCTCATGGACCATACCTCTTAATGGCAAAGCTGTTTTGTAAGAGTTATCAAGAAAGTTTCACATTAGAGCAAGTGAAAATGATTTTTATTAATCGGTTGAGTAGTATTTGCTTTTACATGCTTTCAGACAAGTGCTGTTCATCCTAGAGATCTATTTTTTTTTTAATCTTGTCTTCACTACTTACATATGTCTAAGCATATGACTCAAACTTTGGCTGTAACTTGCCTATAGTATGTTTTCACTGACTTTAAGAACAGAAAGAAAACAGGCTAAGGGTCGCTGAACATAGAAACAAAACTGTCATTCTTGGATTTTTGTTTTTATTCATTGCATGGCTTTGTAGCCACAGAGACTGGTATGAGCGTGTCTCTTGGTTGCTGTGAAAGTTTATCAGTGTAGTGAGGAGCTGTAAAGATGCAGCTTTTGAAATGCATTTTAAAAAAACAGGCTGTACTAGTGTGTAAAACAGTCTGTCTTGTTTCATCTTTGCAGCATGAATGGTGCCTTAGCATTTGTTGATACATCTGACTGCACCATGATGAATATTGCTGAGCATTATACAGCTTCAGATGTGGAATGGGATCCTACAGGCAGATACATTGTGACTTCTGTGTCTTGGTGGAGCCACAAGGTACTAATGCTTGCTTTTTTTTTTTCCCCCCTTCCAGAGGTATTGGAAAGGGCTGTTGGTTAGGAAGGGAAAATGGACACCTGTCACTGGTCATATGACTTAAAACCTGCACCAAAGTTTCATACATTGATTTCTGAACATCAGTATTAATTTGGGCCGTTAGCTTCACCAGTTGTCCAAAATAAGTCCTGGAGGGGCAGTTCATAGGTCTAAACTGAGTGTCCTTTTTCTGAACTTTGATTAAGTCTTTAGTGATTTGAAATTTGATCTGCTTGTGGTCCACACAGAACAGCAGGATTTATTGCGCCTGTCATTAGTTTTGTGTGGTTCCAGCTACAGCACTGTAATCCTTTCCTGTACAGGTATAGAATCTGAGACCTAAGAGTATGAGGGAATGGCTGGCTTAGTTTCCAACAGTTGTGATACTCCAGAAGGTCACCTCATGCAAAGCTTCAGTGGAGCAGATATTTTGCTGAGGAATTTGACTTGGGCAAGGAAGGCACAAACAAAAAGAGCACCCTGGTTCTGTTGTCTAATGGTGCTAATTTTATAAAAAAGACCCTGAAGACAAGGAGTAAGGTCTGCAATGTTAAGGTGCAGCTTATCTTGATTGAGATGGTCACTGCTCTTTCAGGTGGATAATGCATATTGGTTATGGACCTTCCAAGGCCGCCTGCTTCAGAAAAACAATAAAGACAGGTTCTGTCAGCTTCTCTGGAGGCCACGACCAGCTACCTTGCTCAGCGAGGATCAGATAAAGGTAGTGTATTCCACTGACTCTTTCTGCCGACATTGATTTGTTCTATAAGCATACTTGGTTTACCTCCTTTTCTTGAGGATGAGGCTTGAACCGTGACAGTTATGCAACTGCTTTTCACCCTGAATTTGTGAAAAAGTGTTGCTGTGGGAGACCTCACTTCAGGGAATGACAAGAATGACTGTAAATATTATCTGTTCTTTAAGCTCGGAATAGAAATGGGGACCACTTGTTCTTATGGTTAGGGTACAGTGAAAGGGTATAAAGAATAACAAAATGGAATTTAGCTGTCCAGACTTCACTAACAGCATGTGTACAGAAGCATTTACATGATCTGTAAGCCAGGAAGAACAACCCAAATTATAGTGAAGGGGATTGCCTAGAAGAGAGATGTTTTTAAAAAATGCATAGCCTGCTCAGGCCTATCGAAGAAGTTCTTGCAGAATATGATAGTTGTGACTGCTAGGTTGATATCCTAGTTGAAATAAAGTTCCCTGTTTTACAGCAAATTAAGAAGGACCTGAAGAAATACTCCAAGATATTTGAGCAGAAGGATCGCCTGAGCCAGTCCAAAGCTTCAAAGGCAAGACACTTTTGGGATATGATAATGTCAGTGAAACTCTTGTAGCCTTCCTTAGTTATTTTGCAATGGTGATACGTAATTTAAATTTCTTTTGTAACATCTGTGTTCATTTGAATCCAGATGATTAGAGTTAGTTCCAATAGGCAATTCAGACAGATGCTACTAGACTGTCAAGTTAAAAGTAACGAATCTGGAGAGGCACTGGTGCCGCAGCAGTGCCACTTTGCTTCATTAAGCAAAGGTGGTAAAATTTTGGGGTTCTTAGTGACCTGCTGTATTAGGCAGTCTTTAAATTAAGAAAGGCTCTTTAAATTAAAAAAAACCACCTCACTAAAACAGCTTTTTGATTACATCAGAGAAAGATCTTTTTTCTTTTGTTCAAGTCAGTAGAAAGTACGTTCATGAGGGGGGAAAAAAGCTTGACTGCTAATAAATGCATCCCATGTGAATTACTGGGGAGGTTTAACAACCTCTTGCTGCCTCTGTAGGAGCTGGTGGAAAGGAGACGTACAATGATGGAAGAGTTCAGAAAGTACCGCAAGATGGCACAAGAGTTATACATGGAGCAGAGGAACGAGCGTTTAGAGCTTCGAGGAGGTAAGCCGCACACAGTACTTGTAAAGACTTGCTGCTAGGTAACTACTGCTTCTAACCAAATCGCTACCCTGTCCTGGGGATTCATCCACTTCTCTCCCTCCATTTCCTGTCAAAGCTAGTCCCTTGTTCTCTGAAGGTTATTTATGCTTTTTGTCCTGAATCGCAACAGATCTTGAGGTTTTTTGGTTTTGTGTGTGGTCTTTTTTTCTCTTTGAGGGATAGCTCAAATATTGCGGGCTGCCAGATTTCGGTATTTGTGTTTTACCTCACCTCTTTACCCTTCAAGGCAAGCATTGGCTGCACCTTGGGATAAGGCTGTAGAGATTTCGGTGTTGCATTTGACCAGAAAATCCACAGAAGCCCTGTGGTGGGAGACAGTAATGTTTTGGTAGTCACTTAATGAATTTAGCGTGTATTTATTATGATTTAAAGCACCAAATACCTCATTTCGCTGCTGGGTTAAGGACTGTTTCTGCCAAGAGCAGGAAATCTTTCCATTGCTGCCTTGTTTGAGGTATTCATTGTTAATGTTTTCTCTATTCCAGGGGTAGACACAGATGAGCTGGACAGCAATGTTGATGACTGGGAGGAGGAGACTGTTGAATTTTTTATCAATGAAGAAATTATTACCCTTGCAGAACCAGAGTAATTAATAAAGCTGTGGTAAGATAGCATACCTCTCAATAAAGAGAAACTTTTTCTGTCAGCTGTTGCTATAGATTCAATAATTTGCTTGAGAAAATTAGGTCCGTTTATTGTACGAGTGAATGTGTTGTTCTCTGAATTGGTTTATGCTTTCTTTGTGGCTAGAGGGGACAAACAAAAGCTTTTTTAAAAATAATTTTAGTCAGATTTATGAGGTGTACTGAGCAGAATACCGTGTATGTCCAGTCTTGCCAGAATGATCAAATCCACAACAGAGTCAGGGTCAACTTCTAAACACAGTGTATTGCAGACTTTAAAAGTTGTGTCAGGACAAGGAATTGTAGTTAGTATGAGATAGAAATTTTGCCTATTGGAAGAATTGCACGTTAGTTCAAGGCTGGAGAGAGATTAAGTATTGTACTAAAGATTGTAAAGCAACTGCTATGGGCTGATAAAACTTTGAGTAGATGTTTAAACATCTACATGAACTCTGCTATCATTTTCTAGAGATGTTGGGTAGAATTCAGGTAGTAGCAGACTCTTGTGTACTAACTGTCACTGCTTGTTGCTTGAAAGCTTTTATTTAATCCAGTGTTTTTCCCAATTCTTTTTTGTGAATTTATATATTTGTATGTTGAAAATAGAGGCTACTTTCAGCCCCTGTTGTAGGAATTGTCCTTTAGGGAGGTTGACATTGTTGTATTGAGGAGGGAAGAGATATTTTGATGGTGAATGCACTCACAAAGGACCTAAAACCTGGAATGGGTTCCTGCTCTGGCATGTTTAGGACTTGCCTTAAGGAAGAGGAGGGTGACACTGGGAGTACGCCTTTTGCAGCTGTAAGTCACCCTACAGCTCTTTAGCCTCCAGATACCTAAGGAGCTCAAGTAAAATATGAGCAGTACACCTCTTGGACCTGTAGAAAAATTAACAGCTTTGATACTTTTGGATATATCTGGATCTGGCTTATCTGTGTCCCATACATGGGAGATCCTGTTATGGAAAGAAGAGGGAGAGAAGCTGCTTAGTGTATGGATTTAAACAAAACATCAGTTTAAAGAACAGGTGATGCACAAATGCTTATGTAGCCTTTCACCAGCTAGCATCTGTGGTAAGGTTGCGCTGTTTGTATAAAAGCATAGTAAGTAATTCATCTCTTTTTTTCTTTTCTGCAGCGCCACGGTATCTTGTGCTGGAAAGAAGTTCGTTTGTTTTCAGAAAGTCTACATCAACTTTGGAATTTTTAATCCATATTCTTGCACTCTGGAAGGGTGGATGCACCAGATTTTCTCCATTCTGACACATTGTAGTGCCTTTAAGTCTTGCTGCCTGCTGCAGTGAGATACTGGAAAGGCGCTGCTTTTAAATTTTTTTTTTTTAAGGGTTTGATTTTCTTTTCCCCCCCTTTTTAAATCCACTACTACCAGTATTTACTTCCCCGTGCAGTACTTGCCAACTGGCAGTTTTTGACTGTTGCCAGTAAGGTGAGATTCATCAGTGCACCTCTGTCTTACACACATGCACAATGTTTCTGTTTCAGGACTCTTTCTATGTCCCGAGTGCATGGACAGGTGTTCATTTTGTTTGGGGAAAAGTCAACAGAACCATTTTTCGTATGATGTGTTTTAGTGTGCTGAAGCAGCACTACAGTGGGCTATATCCTCCTCCTTTCAGATTGTGAAAGGATGTCTCCCTCGGAGCTGAATATGGAAATAAAAGCAGACCTATACTAAAACCAGGCTGGCTACGTGTTGTTTGTACAGAATCTTTCCCTAAATTATGAAAGTCAAACGTACCCAGGATAATAAGGGTATTTGCTGTATTGACTATATGGTTGCTTTGGACTTTTTTTTAATCTCAGTTTCTCATGGCTCTTCTGGTTTTGTGTTGTGGTTTGTTTTTTACAATATCTCATTAATCTGACAGGCAGACCTGTTCACTGCAAACTTTCAGAGAGGTGCTCTGTATACACGTCTTATGCTCTCTGTTACAGTACCTAATTTAATTTCTAAAGCCCTCTGTGCTCAGAGGGGAAAAGTGTACTTAAAGCTGGTGGAGCAACTTCTCTGTATTTGAGCAGGAAATCTTTTCTGGATATTGTCAGAGCGGTGAGAGAGACTGGCCTGCTGCCTTCCTTTGAGGGGTGGAAGAGAACGAGGACGTTCCTGTCTCCTCTCCAGGACTGGCCAGTGAAATTGCTAATGTGAGCCGACTTGACTCATTCTTTTTAAACCCTGAGCTCACTTACCTAGCAGTGTCTGACAGATCCAAAGTGGAAAGCAGAAAGTACCCTTTGGGTAAAGGGTAGCCCCACTGAGCTGGAGGCAGCCAAGGGACAGTAATGTTTGTAGCACTCGCTTTTCTTTGTCCCAAGGTGAACTTGCTGTGATAGCAGATGCACGAACCCCTCAATTAATTCCAGTGTTTCCTTCGCCAGGAAGACTGCAGAATGATTGTTCCCTAATGATGGTATTGACTTAGTTTCAGTAGTTCACTATTAAGCCAGCAGGTGGGTTTTTTCCACAAGTCTAATAAAGTTTCCCAGTTCTCTGCATTTACTCATTCATAATCCGTATATGCAGACATATAGGTGATTAAAGTTTTGTCCACAGTATTTACCAAGCTCATCTCTCAACCAGACTGGAAAAAAATAGCTGCTTTCTGGCAAAACAATGCAGAAAAACTTCTAGCACATCAAAGTTCTCCAGTAATGGCTCAGGAGTTCCATAGCAGGAATCATTTTATTTACCCTTTAGTTGTGAATAGCTGACTTCTCAACCATTTTTTAAGTTAAAAATTGAGTTGAAAGGCTTTTTTTCCCCTGTGTCCATATAATGAAGTTTTAATAGGCTACTATGTTCTATTCCTGGCAATTTTCAAAGTAAAGAAATGTAATGCCAATGTTAAATGAATTAACTTCTCTTCTAAGATGCTTCGCTGAAGTGTGGATCATCAGTGAGGGGAAAAAAAAAAACGGAACAAAAAAAACCCACAAAAAAACCCCATGCAAAACTTGATGCTGCTGTAGGAGCTGTGGAAGCTGACAACGTGTTGTCCTGACCAGCAGTTAAGGCCACTTCTCCTCTGTTACGCTGCCATTTCTGACACTGCTCCCTCCAACTACTGTGTCTTTTCTGTCGCTTTTCCTACTTCAAATGCTTTTTTGCAAGGTACATCCTACAGAAATTGCTTTATGGGTATTTGGTAAACCAGTCTATTTGGCATATCTTGGAACAACACGAGGAGTTGTAGAACAGAGGACAGATATTGCTGGACTGAATCCATCTTGGTTTGTATCTTCAGGTACTCTCTGCTGCTGTTGTTCAGCCTGTGGGCCTTGCAGGGGCTGCTCAAAGGGTGGTCAAAGCAGAAGCAGGTTTGCAGGTACTGTGGGGAGATGTGTGCGTGGGGAAGAAGGCTTCCAACGGCAGCTGCTCCTCCACTGAATGCCTTCAAGGGTCCAGAATGGGGCAGGGGGAGGGAAACAAACCTTAAGCATTAAGTAGGGTAGTGTCTCTCATTGTGTTTGTTGAAGAATTGTCTTCAGTGTTCTTAAAATAGCAAGATTAACTGAAACAGTTCATATAATCCTGGGCTAGTCTTCACTTTCGTGGTCTTTATTTTGAATTTGTAATAAATCAACATTCTCATGACCTTTTAACTACCTACAGTCCTTAATGCAAACTTCATAGAGCAAGATCTGTTCACTTGCTATATAGTGTTTTAACTTCTTAAATTCTAATATTTTTTTAATAAAGTGTTACTGTAACCTTTGTGAACTTTGACTCATTTACTGTCAATAAATAATGAAGACAAAAGGTGATCTTCTTGTGGTTTTTTTTTTTTCAATAGGTGGTTGTAACGAATGGACTGACAATAAAAATGCTGAAGGATTGCCTTCCCGAACGTAAGAGTCACGAAATGCCACTGTGTGTGAAGTGACGAGACCATGGAAGTCTGCACTTCACTTAGGCAGATGCCACGCTGCTTCCCGACTCTCTCGATGGCTGTTGTCAGTTCTGGTGCAAGACTGGAGGGGCCGAGGTGCTGCTTGGTCAGCTGCTGGTGGAGCCGTGGCCCCATCTGCCTGGTTGTGCTGCGTGCTTGATCGTAGAGGAAGGAGAAATCTGGCATCCTAGAGGGCAGAAGATGAAGGCTGTGGCCTGCTCACCAAGGCGTGTGCGGATGGGTTTGTACGTAAAGAACTAATTTGGGCTTGCAGGTGGATTATTCTCATCCTGATGCCTTTCACCATGTCCCATGTGAGGGGCAGGGGTGGCACAATGCTGCTTGCAATAGCAGGGAGCTGCTGCAGCCCCTTCCTGCCCTGGGGCTTGGTGTTCCACCACTGCCTCTCCTGCTGTCCCTGCAGCCATCTCCCACCTGGGGAGCGCAGAGAGAGGTGTTGCCTCTCCCTTCCTTCCCTGGGGTGACGACTGCTGCTGCCTCTGAACCGTGCAGTCTCCCGCCTGTGCAGTCTCCTGAAGGGCTCCAGCTTGATGGGCGAATCACCCAGCCCTGAGCTGGCATCATCTCGCAGCTCGGCCATGAAGGAGCAGCAGCTCATGGTGAGTCCACTCGCTTAGGGGAGGACGTGGGATGGGGAGGAGCAGCTGGGTTGTACCCAGCCCGGGCATCCTTCCTGTCATGTTTGCCAGCTGTCTTCTGGTGTTCCCGGCCTCTGTGGCCCAACCGGAGGAAAAAACCCCAGACTTGCTCTCTTTGTGCAAAGCTCTGTGTGATTTAAAGGAAAAGCTGGGTAGAAGTATCCTGCAGAGGAGAAAACTGTGTAGTAGGGGAGGTGAGTCTGGGTAACCTGGCAGGTGGTGGTTAGTCCTTGAGCAGTGATTCTCAGCGTGCCCACCTCTTTGGGATCTGTTTGAGTGACGGATTCATAACAAGCAGCTAAAAGCAGCTGGGATTATAGTCCTGTCTGAGTCCCCACCGTTGCTCCAGGACCTTGGCATCTCTGTGTTGATCAGAGTAAGAGGAGTGCTTTGCAAATGTAATCCTTTCCCAAGTTTCAACTTTCAACCCTGTGGTTCTCTAACATTAAACTGAAGCACTGCCCTCACATTGCGTGGAAACGACTGAGGCAGATGCAGAAACCTCTGCTCAAAGTGGAATCGCTTAAAGTCAGTAATATCCAGAATATCTTGCATTCCTCTCTAATGCAAGAAAAAGCTTTAGCGCTTTGCGTGACCCATCTCCATATGCTGCGCATTTGGGTTTGTGTTCTTACCCTCAGTGGCTATGGCTACCAAGTACAGTGATTAACCGGACTATTCCAGAGGTTACGGCAGTCCAAGAGAGAAACTTCCACTACTCCCTCCTACTCCTGCAGGATTTGGGATTATGGTGTGCAAGATCACATTTTCAAACACTTGTAAGATGAGTTAAGCCTATGGGAATGAGATGCTCGTGATGGTGTCACTCAGACTTGTTTAGGGAGATGATGAAGCTAAGTTAATTGTTGCGTTCTTGTGAACATTAAAAGCTATCCAAAGCCAAGGAGCTCTCCTTGTACTCTGAGATATTCCCAGTGAAGAAATGTTCCTTTGCTGTTGCTGGAACGACTCAAAAACATCTACTACGGTGCTCAAGATTGGGAGCTGTTCATGAAACCCTCATTAAAGTGCCAGGTAGCTTGACTTGTTATTGTGGAAATAAATCTGGTTCCTATAGAAACCAGGTGCCTGTGACTGGTGGGGCCGTGGAGCAAGCCTGTTTCAATAATTGCACGCCCTCCTGATGAGGCATCATCACTTATGTGCATTATGCAGTATTTTACCAGCATCAACTCTTCTGTCAGGAGCTGCTAAGGGGATGCTGCTGTATTGTGTGAAAGGGAAAACAGCTACGGGGAGGTGAAAATAGACTTTTGCAAATCTCTGTTATTAGCTGAGATGCCAGGGGAAGCTTTTCAGTGGAATTTTGAATTGGTGGTCTTCTCTGGAGACCCTCCACTGGGCGCACAGGTTTGGGATCTGGGACTGTGCGACTTGCCCACAGCCGTGGGGAGTCAGGGCCAGAGCAGGACCCCAGCTTCAGGGAGCCCCATTAATCCCACAACCGATCCATGACACCACACTTTATTGCTTCACCTATAGGTTAAACAGACTGAAATATAGGTGCTCTTGTACTTTATTAATACTAACATGTGTAGCCTGGGTGTTTTAAATCTTTGAGGCAAATTGTCGTCTGTATTTCAAAATGGAGCACTATGTTTCTCACTGACTGAGTCGTGGCACAGGGCACTGGCAGTTAATTGCTACTCTATAATCACTCCAGTCCTCTGATGAGTTCCAGCTTCCAAGGAACCCCGTGGGACCTGCACGGATCAGGGCCAACTTGCTCTGATCTGGTTGAACAGGCGCAAAATGATTGCTACCTGGGATTAAACGAAATGGGTACTTAGCGAAATGCAATTCCCTTTCTTTGTCACAGATCACTTTAATCAGTGTTTTGGGGCCACCAGGGGAATCTGTAAGCATGCTCAGCTCTAGGGCTGTTGGTACCATGGTCCCACATCTCCGAAGGTTCCCGCTGGCAGCAGCAATGACGCGGCTGCATTCATTCTGCCGCCTTCTCCATCAATCAGGGGGAGTCTTGCTGTGTTAGAGAGAGGAAGAATTTGTCAAGATAAAAGTGCAAATCCATAGGAGAATTAACTGGTTTAAACTTTACAAACTTCCTTAAACTGTGCAGGCCCTAAGCTTAAGGTTTAACATTGATCAGCAGAAGGGATGCAGCGAGAAGCTGTAGATATCGCTGGTGCGTGCACAGAGCTGAGCCCCGCTGCAGGTAAGTCTGGGTGGCCCGGCACTCGTGAGCCAGGTGTGTGTGCTGTGTGTGCAGGTGGCCCTCCGCATCCGTCCCATCAGCCAGGCAGAAGTGGAGGAGGGAGCTGCCCTCGTCGCCCGCAGCGTGGGTCAGCAGGTGAGCTGGGGGGGCTTGTGCCTGGGCCACGGGGACCGGGGGTCTGCCAGGTGCCACCATGAGACTGCCTCTCCTGGTTCACGTGCAGAGCTTGCTGCCAAATCCTGCAGAACTCCCGGCCTTGCTGTGGCACAGCAGGGATGCGGCTTCCCATGCAAATCACACTTCTTTCCTCCAGTTCGGCATCTTTCACCTCTTGCTCCCCTTTTAAAGAGGCAGAGATTGCAGGAGGTCCCCACCTACCTTTTCCACATCGCTACATCTATTTACATATTTTTATTGTGCCCTTATTTACCTTCTTTTCCAATGTAAATCCCATGATTTTCTGTCGTATTTCAGCTGATCTTTCTCTGAACCCTTTCTGAATGCATACTAATTCTGTGATACACCTTGTCTCTTGTCTCCACGCAGCAGTCAAATGATAGCAGCCCTCAGAAGCAAAGAGAGCATGAGTCTCTCTCTCCTTTTTATGGATTATCTTACAAATGCAATTTTTGTTTAGCACCTTACTCGTGAAACAGCCTTTTTTTTAATTAATTTTTTAAAGCAGCTATTGACCTCACAAAGATATCGGCTTTATTTTTATACAGCTTATTCAGACTTGCATCATCTGCCCTGAGATCTATTTTCTCTAATGGAAACCTGGGAAGGAAATGTGCATTACATTAGTCTGAGTAACTCCTATCTATGAGAGTGAATTTCTCTTAATAATGCAAATAGCTGTAATTATGAAAGCAAATTAATTGACTGGGCAGTTGAAGTACTTAGATTTCTTGCTGTATTTTGATTTACATCATGTTCCCTGCTATTTTTACTCCCAGCCTAACTCATTTAGAGCTGCTTCTGTCTGCTTATTAAGTCTAACTCAAAATTGACTCTTAGTGTCTTGTTATGTTTTAATGCTTCCGTGCAACAGCAGAAGATTTATGCTTTTAGAATACTGCTGGTTAGACAAGGTGTTAGCCCCAGACTGGAAGAGAAGGACTCTTGTGCCCGCGTGGAAACACTGTAAGCAAAATTTGGATGTTACAAGGACCCTTATAATAAAAGGGGTCTGAAAGTGTTACAGACACAGTTTCTAAAGGAAACGTGCTGACCTCATTCTCCAAGCTCTGCTCTTGGCTGTCACACTCGCATGTGCACGTGATTACGTCTCAGCCCATCTTCTGCGGGCAAATGCTGTTGCCGAGGCTAAACCAGGAGTTCCCTTCGGAGTTTGTTCTTGGGTTGCTTCGGGTCTTAAGGCCTGAGCTGGACCAGTGAAAACTAAAGAACTGGAAAAAAAAAAAAAAAAGTCACTCTGGTAATTGAAAACTTTCAGATCAGAATTAGAGATACTCATTAGAGACTTGGAACTTAGCAGGAAATGCAAAAGGAAAAGAAAAAACAAAGTCTTGACATTTCCTGAACACCCATGGACACATCTCCTAGACACTTGTCTCTCTCCCATGCCTGGGACACCAGTGCAGTTACTCTGTAGGTCAAGCAGTGGTTGATCTGTGCTCTAATTGCTTATCTAACAACCTGTGTGCCTGAGAGGGAGTGAAAGCTGCGCTGGAGCAGGAGGCCCAGGGTTCTCTGTCCCTTCCCTTGAGGCTTGAGCATCTTGTGAGCCGTTTCAGTGGAGGAGAAAGAATACCATTCTCCACAGTAATTATATAGATTTAAATAATAATTATTATTTAAATAATAATTTAAATTATTAAAATAGATAAAATAGGGATTTGATAGATAAAATAGATCCTAAGGGACTGAAAAGAAACAGAACCAGTTCAGTAACCTGCTGCAACTCCTCTCCCACCTTTGTTTTTTCCTTAACAAAAGCCGGAAATGGAACGACGTTTCTGTCCTTAAGCGATGCAGATATTTCTATCAGTCCTTCTGCAGCCAAGGCTTTGGAAGATGACTTTGGGCACTTTTACTCCCGAGGAACTTAACTATTTTCTTTCACAGCTCCTCTGTCTGAATCTTGGCTGAAAACCGAGGTAAGAGGTCCTGACTCCCCGCTTGCATGGGGGTTGGTCGGGTATCATGTCCATGCAACCACCGCTATTACCCGATGCCAGCGACTGTTTGACTGCACAACGGACCTTCAAAGCATTTTGCAGCAGCTACTGGTTCTCCAAATTACAGAAGCTGCAACATCGGTTACAAAACAAAGCTTGTTGGCCTCCGCATTGTGCACATACGCGTGTTTTCCACGCAAAGCTGTAGTGCGATGGTCCTTTGGCCAAGAGATGCGACAGTGATAGTGCCATAAGAAATCCCAACAGGCTGTTGACCAAGCCCAGACATAACGGTGGTTCTTCTGACTTTATTTTATGATAGACGGTGGTCCTGATGGATCCAAGTGAAGATCCAGATGATGTCTTGCGAGCTAACAGATCCCGAGAAAAAACGTTTGTATTTGACATGGTTTTTGATCACAGAGCAACCCAGGTAACATCCTTCCCCCCCCCCCTTTTTTTTTTAACCAAAATGCTCAACATTAGAATTGTTTTCCTTGCTTAGATGGATGTTTTTAGCAGGTGAGTAGAACTGCACATCCCAGAGGCCATGTGTCATCCAGCTAAAAGGTGATGACGCTGAAGGTGAGAGGACTGTGCGGGTTTTCCTGTTGTCAGAGAAGCGGGGAGATGGGCAGCATTCCGTCCGCCTCTCCCTCCCGCATCGGGACTCCCCAGGTGCAACACACCTGAGCACAGATGAAGAGCTTTCTCTCCCGAGGTCTCCGGTGAATGAGATCATTGTCACGTTGCTTGGCTCCATTGCTCGCGCACGCCTTCCCTGGGCCTCTTTTGTTTTACCAGCTCAGGAGCTGAGCTCTAGTGCCCTTACTGAGCTGTGTTGTGCAGACAGACGAGGCGCGGTATGAGGATTTCATCAGCACCTGCGTTTTGTGATCCCCATGGTGTGACTGCAGCCTTGCTGCTTACAGGCAATTCAGTCATCTGTGTTCTCTTTCACATGAAGCTCCAGTGTAGCACCCTTGGATACTACCTAAGACCATTTTGGAGGCCCTTCTCAATAAAGGATAAGGTCAGGGAGAGAATTTACTCCCTTCTTCAGCAGATGCAAAGAAAAAGCAAAGCATTCCATGTTCAGAGTCCAAGAAAATAATCAAATTTAAGGACATTTATTTTAGTAAGCTCCTGCATCTTGCCTGCCTTTAGAAAATTCAACAAACCTCTGTGCTTTTCTGCTCATTTTGATGATGTGTCAAAATTCAAATAGTTCACAAATTATTCCAAAGCCCAGGAATTTTGTAAAGCATAGTGAGAAAATCATGGGGAATGCAATTAAGTATAGATTGTTTGGACAGCTGTTACGCCTGACCATAAGTTTATGCTTTTTTGACTGAATTAGGAGGAAGTCTATGTATCCACGGCCAAAAGCCTGATAGGAGGAGTCATTTCTGGCTACAACGCAACCATTTTTGCATACGGTCCAACAGGTAAAGTAGTCCCTGTAGCTGTACTGCTCCAGATGAATCAAATGCATCTGTACAAACCAGAGATGAACTATAATGCCAATTAATTGCTTACTGTGAGGACAAGACTGAAGCGTTAAAAGACCACTCTCATTGAGAAGTGTGGATCTTCCTTTAATGCTAAAGTAACAGCAAAGCTGCTCTGTTTGAGAAGTCACTTAACTGAGGTGGAATTCAGTGGAGACAAATCTTCCCGTTAAAGAGGAGGAGGGATGAGGGCATCTGTGCAATGCTGGAGACTGATCTCAGGAGAACACACACACCTGCAGAAAGCACCTATAGACTACAGACTGTATGAAAATACATTTCTGCTCTGGCTCTGAACACCAAGGTGGGCAGTTAACCTACCTATCCGCCCATCTGCGAGTCCCCTTCCTACCCATTTTGGATGGCACGTGCCATGTCTTTCCTGCAGCACTGTCCTTGTGGGGTGAGAAACTGGAGGAAGTTAGGGGATGAAGGACAGAAATCAGTAGGAAACCAGGCTTTATTTGTTATGGAAGCTTGCTCAAGTGGAAATTGGTCTTTGCTGCTCTTCTTTTATTAACAGGAGCAGGAAAAACCTACACAATGCTCGGGACGGACTGTGAGCCAGGGATTTACATCCGCATTCTTGATGACCTCTTTAAGGCCCTTGAAGCTACCACCGAGGAGATGGATTACAGAGTCTCCATGTCCTACCTGGAGGTGAAGTGTCTGTGTTGCCCTGGACCCAAGCTCTGTGGGAATTCTGCCAGCCCCTGGGAGCAGGCAAAATGGGAAGTGGGGTGTCCAAGTCTCTCCATCGTGCGCTCCCCTTGGGCTGTACAGCTTGAACTTTCCCTTCTTCCCTTCTACCCCAAAGAAATACAGGAGCAACTCAACCTTCTTTGCAGATCTAAGGTCTCGATGCTAATCTCACACCAACCCCTTGATTCTTGCCCTCAGATCTATAACGAAGTCATCCGTGACCTCCTGAACCCATCCTCAGGGTTCTTAGACCTGAGAGAGGACTCCAGAGGCAGCATCCAGATAGCAGGAATTACAGAAGTCTCCACTACAAATGCTCAGGAGGTACCTGGGGCTACAGTCCATGGTGAGGAGAAAGGGAGGGGGATTGTGCTCGCATGCAACAGTGTTTTAAAGTTTCTCGATGCTTTCCCATTGCCTGTGCCTTACTCGGTAGCAAGGACCTTGTGTAGCAGGACCTCGGTGGAGCTGGATTAATGTGATGAATGGTATGGAAAGGGCTGATCATGGAGCCCTGCGAGTGGCTAAAATCCCCAGCTAACCTCCTGCTAGCTCTGCTTCCCCAGGGTGCATGCTGCTTTCCTGGAAGGACAAGTGTTTTGATTCATGTATACATCTGTCATTTGGAGAGGGAGAAGAGATAACGAAACCCCCTTGAGCTACACTGATGTGCACTTCTACACATGCCTTGGGCATTGAGATAAAACAGGGCTCCCAGGAAAAGAGCCCCAAACCCAACAAACCCACGCTGGCAAGGTCACAATCCAAAGGGGGAGATCTGGGGAAAATCAAGAGCAAAACCCCTGCTAGCGTGAGCGGGACCAGAGTTTGCCTGTGCCTGGGGCGAGAGGGTCAGTCTGCTGCTTGTCGTGCTGTGGCTCAGGCAGAGCTGTACATCTCTGCGTGCTGTTCTGCATCGTTTAGATCATGCAGCTATTAATGAAAGGAAACAAGCAGCGCACCCAGGAACCCACTGCTGCCAACAAGACATCCTCCCGCTCGCACGCGGTGCTGCAGGTGACGGTGACGCTGAGAAGTGGACGGAAGGCGATCGGCGAGGAAGTGCGAATGGGAAAGCTTTTCATGGTCGACTTGGCTGGGTCGGAGAGAGCAGCCCAGGTATGGCTGGAGCTCGGCAGCTTTTGGTGAGATCAGGCTGGACTCCCTGGCCTGCCGTGTAGGGTCTGCCTGCATGTCCTCATCCCTGGGGACACCAGCACTGTGTGTTTCTCTGTTGCTTTAGAGCAGTAGTTTGTACCTGAGACGGCCTGAAAATAAAGACAAAGTTGTTTGATACCAGTAACATCTTTTATTAGACCAACTAGTGTAACTGGAAAAATGTAAACCAGCTTTTGGGTGCAGCCTTTTCTCCTGTCTGAAAAAGGCAGGAGCAAATTTCACATCTAAAGAGAAGCTGAGGTCTGTTAGGCAGGGATCGGCTGGGCTGCTGGAGAGGAAGCTGGTACCACTGGAATACAGGGATGCCGGTGAGGTGGAGAGTAAGGCAGCTGGCTTTTATGGAGAGAAGGAAATGCTGGAACTCGGGGAGGTGATTTGAGGGAGAGAGATTTTACATACCCAGTAAAGGTCACCCTACTGTGACCAGGAATTCTGGAGTGATGTAGTTATGCATCTTAATTTTTTGAAATAATCTTTAGAAGATAATTAATAGCTACCTTTTCAGAACCAAGAGGTCAGAGCTGGGTCATCTTTTCCAAAAAATGTACTCCTACCAGCACCTCTCTGCCTCAGAGTGGGGTTTAACCCCTCACTTTCAGGTTGCTTTTGCAGGAGGCATTGCTTTGACGTCCAAACCTTGGCCCTGGTGATGCCACGCATCTTCCCCAAGTGCACAACCCACCCTTCTGAAGCGCGTGCTTTGTCTGTCTGTCCCCCCTCCTTCCCTGCCCTCCCAACAGACTCAGAACCAGGGCAAGAGGATGAAGGAAGGAGCCCACATCAACCGCTCGCTGCTGGCTTTGGGCAACTGCATCAACGCTTTGAGCGAGAAGGGGGGCAGCCGGGCCCAGTTTGTCAATTTTCGGGACAGCAAACTCACGCGCCTGCTGAAGGTACTGTACACCGCGAGTCAGCAGGGAGCTCCACAGCTGCTGGTATCGCCACCCAGATCGGACACGGCTTGAGAGCTGATCCTGGAATATCTCTGTGTATTGTCTTTATCCAGCTTAGAACGCTCCTCCAGGTTCTTGCATGAGCTCCGCAATGCAGTCAGGGCTTGAATCAAACCGCTCTCTCTCTAACAAGCATGTTGTCTGCGATCTCTGTGGTTAAGGAGGAACGGTTAAGGAAATCCTATAGATTTGGGTTCTAAGTCTCTAGGCTTGTAGGTGACCAGTGATACATATTTTTTTTTAATTAACTTACTACCTTTGAATGTTTCATCCCTACTGTAAGATTTGGCTGAAATTGGCCAATAAATTTGGATGTTGCTGGGGCAGGAGGAAGAAAGACTGAGAGTGACTGTGTGCTGTCATAAGCTGTCTCTCCCTTAGGAAACCAGAAATCTTGCAGACGCGCTCTTTGCTACACTGGTTATTTTATGGATACTTTACAACCTCATTTATGAACCTCACCTCAGGCCTTGGTTCCAAGCTACCACTGCCGCTGCATGACAGATGTGTTTTCTAGGGGATGCTGGGGAGGAGAAGAGATGGAGGGAAAGGCAGGCTTCTGGTGTGAGCAGAACTGAGACGCTGCCAGCGCATTTGTGGAAATTGTGATTTTCTTGCAAAAAATCTTCTTCTGTAGAAAGTTAATTACTTATTGATTTTGCTGTTGGTGGAGAGAGAGCCTAACGAATGGTCTTTTACCAGCACTTCCTTCACTCCTAATTGGGATTCTCCACCAGAATCTCAATGAACCACAGGGGTACCCAGCCATGGTGGTTACCACCGAGCAGCGAGCCCCTGTCGTGTCCATACTAACCACATCAACGTCGCATCCCTCTAGGACTCCTTAGGGGGCAACAGCAGGACTGTTATGATTGCACATATCAGCCCAGCCAGTACCTCCTTTGAAGAATCTCGAATGACCTTGATCTATGCCTATCGAGCGAAAAACATCAAGACACAGGTAAGTGAGCAAACAACTCGCAAGGGGTGGGGGTTAGAGATTAAAAGCTTGCAAAGTGGAAAGATATAGTGGATGAAGGGAGAAAAGCTTGAGGAGGGGCAGTGCAGGATGATATGGAAGCTCAGTGTGAGTGACAGAAGGGAAGAAAAGCAGATGAAGAGAGCGGTGGAAAACAAAGCGTGTGGGTCGTGGATGAGAAGAGGAATATGAGGGTCAAAACAAGGGAGCAGAATAATGGAAAGGCAGAGGATGATGTGCCTGGTACGGACCTGGGTGCAGAACCTAAGGAATGATGGTCAGAAGATGGATATTGGGAGGGTAGCGTATAGGGAATGTCCCAGTGCGGATGCTGGGCCTGGAAGAGGAACTGAGGGCAGCAGAAAGGAGGAATAAAGTGGACAGACTTGTGGGGTCATGGCAGATGAACAGCGGTCTACAACAGGGTTTTCACTTTTTGTGGATCTCTGTGTTTTCCCTGTGGACAGAGGGTCCCTGGCTTTTCTCTGTTACATTTCGGGAATTTCCCAGAATTAGTGAAAACCACTAATTTACAGTTTCCTCACTCATGAGGGGAAATTTTTCCCCATCACTGGACTCGGTGCCCCTCCAACTGAAAGCATAGCTTTGTCTGCAGCCGTTGTACCAGTAAAAGTCCGTGGGACAAATCTCATGTATTCTGGCTCACCAGGTAAAATGTAACCTGCAGAACGTCTCCTGCCACATCGACCAATACACCAACATCATCGTGGACCTCCACAGGGAGATAGAACGTCTGAAGGAGAGGGTCAAAAGCCAGGAGAAGGAGAAAAGTGCAGCCAGCTCCGACCTCGGGGATCTGCAAGGTAGAGCCAGGAGCAAGAACTATTCTGGGGTATCTGGAGGGAAGGGAGGTTGGAGAGGAGCTGTATGGATGTGTGGTGGTAGCACTTGTTGGGCCTCCATGCAGACTTAGTGGGGAGAAGCCGGTTCAACAGTGCTTGTAGAGCAGCCGAGCGGAGAACGCAGTCTGATGGGTGGAAGAGGCAGGCAGGGGAAATGGAGTTGTTTTCCTGTGTGAGCCTGTGTGATGTGCTGTGTGATGCTGAACAACACATTCAACATTCTGAGCACCTTCCCCAACAGTAAAATGTGTTAAATTTCACAAACTTGCCCTTGAAAAGAGCTTTGACATCAAGTGGTGGCAAGTCCTGACTCTTAGAGAGAGGTGACTGAGTTTGTAGCCTGCACCATCACAGGCTCCGAGGCTGTGTCAGGACATGGAACTCTGTTGTATGGTTGGTTGCACTTAATTAAAAAAAAATAAAATAGGGAGAGGGACAGGGCAAAGCTTCTAAAACATTGATTGTTCTGCCCTGGGGATTGTTCCTTTTGTGGAAAGGGGGAAGAGATGTCCCTGCAATGCAGTGTCCTCTTAATACTCCAAAAAGCAGTAGCAATGAGACCTATTTGTTGTTAATGATACAATCATAAAGGTAGATCAGATTTCTTAAGCACGTGATTAACTTCAAGAGACCGTAGAATGGAGCAGAGTCCTACAAACGAACACCTTGTAACATGTGAAATGAACACCTTGTAACACGGTGACTGAGTGGCGTGGTCCCAACGTAGTTTATTGAGGACTTGGCAGAAGTTGACTTGGCCTAACTTTAGATCAGAAATGTCTTCTTGTGCAGTAGAGAGGCACCAAGGCTCCGAGGCACACAGTGGCCCAGTGATGAACACCTTGTGGGCGCAGCTGATGGGGGCTTTTGGGGAGCAAATGGAGATGCGCCGCAGCCTTATGCAGCTGGAAAATAACAACATTGAGCTGCACGTTGATACCTGCAGGCACCTGCTAACGATCACAGAGTGAGTAGCTTTGAGCATGACTTATACGTGGACCTCCAAACTCACCATGAGAAATGCTCATATCCCACGGTCCCCCGCAAAAAATGACGAAAGGCTGTTGTTAAAGAGAGTATTTACTTGTTCAAGCAGAAAGATCAAGTGTAGGTTTGAGATTTACCTATGTGAGGAGGAAAAACGTGGCAGGGTGGTGGTCTGCAAAAGGTACCCAGGTACCTAGATTAAGCCCATGAAACTCTGAGCCTTAGGTCAAGGTGCTACATTTGCAACAGGTGATTTCAGCTATTGAGAAACACATCCCTAATCCCTCCTGGTGCTTGAAAGGGACTGCAGCCTGCACATGGTCCTGCACTGCAGTGCAATTGCCCAATATAGCTCCGTAAGGCAACCAGCTACCTCCATCATAAAGTTCAAGCTCAAGACTAAAAGTATAAATGGCAGATGCCTCACCTCTGTTTGGGCCTTATTCTGGACCTGAGTTTTAATGGAAAAACTGGATGGCAGCGCAGACTGGGACTGTTGGTCCTTACACATTCCTGTCACCCTGTGTTTGTGAAGTGTTTTCCACCAAGATGCACTGCATCTGGGCATGATTTCATGTCAGAGAAAGCAGCGGCATCCCTTTCTTCTGGATAAATTATAAGTAGATATCAGTTCCCTCTCATTATCGCTAGTCACCCACCAAATGCCTCTAAATTTTAAAGTCCCTGAGGATTTGGGTCATTTGTAGTTAAAACAGTCTTCAAGACATTAAAGATATTTAACAAGTACCTGTGAACAGGCAACAGTTTGTCTTGAGGTGGGAAAAAGCACTGTTCTTGCCATAGAAAGATCACATAGGAGGCCTGCCTTAGACTTCCACATGGGGGAAAGCAAATTGCGATCTTCCGCATGGTTTGTCCAGTTTCAGAGCAGTGTGGACTACTTAGATCTGCTGCTGTTGTGCAAGCAGTTGGGCAGACACAACGAAGGGCTATGCAGGCATCGTTAGAGTTGTGTCCCCATCTCACAGAAGTTCCTTGCTTTTTTTGCTAGCAGCTGGGAACGCGAGAAGGCTCAGGGTGCACGCAAGTGTGACAAGCCAGCGAAGGAGGAGAAAGATGAAAACACAGAGGAGGAAGACAGGGAAGTGGATATCATAGATTCACCTGAACCTCCTCAAGTGACAGTAGCAAGAGAAGAGATCGACCTGCTGCTGGCAGAACAGTGCAAGATGGCGGCCCTGAAGGTGAGGAGGTGAAGGTGTCCTTATAGTCGCAAGTCTGACCTCTGCCCGGAGGGTCCTGGAGGGCAGGATGGCTGCAGCGTAACTCGGAGAGGTTCTTGGGGGTTTGGACTAGCTACGTGAAAGCCCTGTGGCACCTGCATTGCAGCTGGACTCCTAAATACCTTGGGCTGCTGAAGGGAGCAGCATGGAAACACTGATGCTTGCATCCTGCCTCTGTCCCTGTTTTTTTTAGGATGAGGGAAAATCACAAACCCACTGTCTGTGCTTCCCCACCCATAAGTGAGCTAATTTTTCACATTTCCCCCTTCAGGGACACTTTGAGGATTTGTCGCTCACTAGTTGTTCAATGTTTTGGTAATCACTTCTGGTGATTTTTTTCTTTTTTTTTTCTTTTTTTTTTTTTCTTTTCCTGTTTGGTAGCCAATGTTAACATTTGTGAGTTCCTCTAGGCAAGGACTGTGCATCTGGGTATATCTGCCATGACCCAAACGTGGTGGCTGCTAGTAGAATAAGCAAAATACATTTTGTAGATGTTACTTTAATCTCAGCGTGAAGGACACAGCATGGATTTGCTCAGATACCTTTGTTATCCCAAGGAAGCCAAACTGCCTTGACAACCCCCTATCTACCTTTTTCAGACAGAGCTGGAGCAGCACTTAGCACACGCTAAGAAAAAAGCTTCCCAGCTGGAAGAGCTTTTGCCCAGACAAATCGCCAGTGAGGATCAGCAGGAGGTGCTAAGGCTCCTCTGCAGAGCCCATGAGCTTGAGCTTGGCAACGCAGAGCTGCAGGCAAATACACTGTACAAGGAGAATCTACTGTGCCAGAAGGATTTTGTGATCCAGCGACTTCAGCAGCACATGCTACTCTGTGAAGAAATTATTCAGCACCAGCAGATGCTGATAAAAGGTAAAGCAGCACCTTTGCTCCTACTCTGTCATTTTCTCTGAGCTTTGTTTTCTGATGACAAGGTGGAGAACAATCCACCCAGAAAACCTTGTCTTGGATGTCCTGACTCCACAGTTCTCAGCTGTTTATCTAGGAGCGGTCCTTAACTCTTCCTTCCCATCTCTGCTCCAGCCCAGAACATTCCTGTCCCAGAGATGCTGGCGAGGCTACACCACCTGCACCTCTCTGAGCTGGAGGAGGGGACGCTGAACCGCCTGCTTCTGCTACATTCAGTGATGTCCAGCATGCTCAGGGTACAGCAGAGCAGACCTTTGTGGTGGAGAATCCACACTGTCCCATGATCTTGTGTCATGGCCATAGATTCTTAGGCACTCAATGCCTGGCTGGGTCCTGGTGCCAGTCAGGAGCTGTTCTGTAAAACAGAACTTTGTTTTACGAACATGTCATCTCTCTAGAGCTCTGCTCTCCTTCCTTTTGACTCAGAGAGCTAGTAAGGCTTTTAGAGACAGAAAAGGAGCCAGGCAGGGCTGTGCATGAGCGGGCATGTTCATCCTCCCAGTTGCTGTTGTGTTAGTTTTGAGAGAGATAACTGGCTTGGTGGCAAGCAGGAAAGCAAATGTTAGATGGCCAAACATGCAGCTCTCCAAGTGATGGCTGAAGGAGACCATCGTCTCTGGAGGCCTCTGCTTGCTCATGGCACAGTTGTTACTGAGGTCTTCAGGTCTTTTCTGCAAGAAGGGAAAGATGTTGCTGGCTCCTTTGTCTCTGGAAAACTTGTGTGTGATTTGAGACGGTAAGGGACTGCCAGGAAATTGCCAGTCTTCAGCAGGGAGTCCAAGCAGTAGTGTCTCTTGTTTATTGTGATTGCCTAGAATGAATGGGGCAAGGAGTTGGGTTTCACCTTGAATAATAAACTTAATGCTGGTCATGTTGTTATATGAGAGATTAAGCTACTTCGAATGCTCTTCCACGGGAGGGGAGCAAACAGCAGGTGGCTGGAACTATGGCAAAGCACATGAGGTATCAAGAGTGTCTTTGTGACCGCAGGCTGGGAGTCAGGGCTAGAGGAGAGGCTTTACGATGAGAAAAACCTGCTGAGGATCTCATTCTTCCCTCTTCCTGCAGCCCCGCAACAGCCCTTTTCTGGATGTAAGTCAGCATCTGAATCTAAATAAAGATGAGGTCAGAGAGCATCTACCTGGGAAGGTGGAGGATGTTCCCTGGGGGGGGAAGTTCGACATTCCCTCCATCACCCTTGAGTCAGACAGGTAATGTGAACCTTTCTCATTATTAGACTTATTCTCTAGGGTATGGGGACCTGGCAGCTCCCAGCTAAGTCCCCAGAGATGGTGGATATCAAACTGGAAGAACCTCCAGAAACTGGAATCTGTAAGAAAACAGTTTCCTGCTACACTGCTCTTGCACCGTAGCTCTGTGTTTTAGCAGGAAGTTTCTCTAGCTCTATATGGGAGATACACAGCCACAGGTGATGTTTGGATTTGCTTCTGTTGACTGGCAAGCATTTAAAGCAAATAAAGTAGCAAAGTCTGTGAGGATCGGGGGACAAAATCTCTCTTCTTCACGAATCCTGAAGTCCTTCCTTACTGCGTTCTTTATTACCACATTTACCTTCTGGCTTTCGCCACAACTTGAGAGCTCTCATCTAGACATGTTTCATCTCTCCCTGTTGATAAAGGGTCTGTTAACCTCTTGAGGTATTCTTTTCACAGTGGCAGTTGCAGATCATCTAAAACGATGCCCTGTAGAAAGGAGGGGTCTCTGGACACCCATCTCAGCCCAACTTTCTCTGGTTTGCCAAAAAGCCCAGCTCAGCAGGTCAGTATGGCAGGAACTGAATTCAAGGCACATTTTTCATGGGTAGCACCTTGCTCTTGTGATGACAGAACATGCACAGCAGCTAAATCTATTGTATGTGAGGAAGGTAAACCTTGGCAGGCAATAAAATCACTCCTAAAGCACTGGCCTTGGGTTTAAAGCCTGGGATTTACTGAAGAGGCTGAGGCTTAGCTGCCACCTCCAATCCAGGCTCTCCCTCTGTACGAATCGCCCAGTTTCCAGTGTGTCCAGTGGCATGATGGGATTTGTAAATAGAGATGCACCATGCAGTCTGGTGTGAGGGGACCTGTGTTGTCCAGGATGATCACCTCCATTTATGCCATTAATTGATCTGCTGGGCCCTGATCTGATGACTCTCTGGTGAGACCAATGTCACTCAGCACCGTGGAACAGGAGGGAGAGTCTGGAGCTCATCAGTCTCTTACTTGCCGGCTGACTCATATTTTAGCCTTAGCTCTATATGGGAGATACACAGACAAAAAGCTCTGCCTTTGTTTCTCTGTACACAGAAGTTGTTATAACAATATTTCAGGTGAAATTTAATGTCTTCTGAATGTCTGAAAGTGCTGTGAAGAGGAGAAGTGTAAAAGCTTTGAATGAAAAGCAGATTGTGCTGCAATTGCTTTGATTTTTAGCAGAAACCAACAGGTGTTGCTGCAGGAAAGATGACTCCCAGGCTGCATTCCCCCACCTCTCCAGACTTGCATGGGAAAAAGTCACCTGCAGACATTGCTGCTGTTCCGCAGAGTCTGGAGACCTTGAAGGAAATTGCTGCAAACACCAAAAGCATCTCCCTCATTGCAGCCAGTCGCCGTTCCAGAGCCCAGAACGGAGGCCTTGGGAGTGAAGTCTCCTCAGCGCGCTTCTCTGAGGAGGATATGCTTGAGCTGAAGCATCTAGAGGCCATTTCCACCCCAGGCTGTCAGACGAGAGACAATGCAAGTATGAGGAGTCTGCTGTTGGAGCCCGCAGTCGGAAGCCAGCTGTGTGCTCCAGCCAGGGGAGCGCTGGAGAACAGTAGAGACCGGGATATGTCTGCTGAGAGGACAGCTGGAAAGAAAAGATCTCGCTCTCTTGAACCAAACTTCCCCAGGGTAGTTCCTTTGTGTTTCTTTCTAAAGGGAATGCGTTGAGCTGAAGGCATAGACCCAGTGGAGCTAGGGTGGCTTTTGAATACAGTAAGAGAAACATAGGACAAACTGCATGAGGAAATAAGTTAAATATCTTTATTCTTCTATAATGTCCTTGATCTTCTGCCTAAACTGCAAGCAAAGCCAAAGTCAGGTGGGAAGGGAATCTTTCTGGTACAATATGGCAACAGGTCAGAGGCGAGAGCTATCACAACTGAGGTTAACTCAACTTGGTGTCTTTCAGACCTTGAAAGCTGAACATTGGACTCCCTCAAGCCCCAGTACAGACAAAGCTTGTGAGAACCACCTGTGCCGAGATAGACTCTTCCATCAGCCAAAAGCTGCAAGTAGCGTATCCATGGCTGCAAAGGTCCAGGTTCCCATCAGCCACCATTCAGGTACAGGACAAAGAGCCGCTGGTGATATCCTGGCATCAGCTCTGCTGGAAAAGATGGATTACCATGTGAGAAATAAGCCAGAGTAAAGGCTAATGATCAGAAATATCAGTAATCTGATTTTTTTTTTTATATGGTCTAAGTAGCTTTTGATGGGTGAAGAAGACATATCCTTCGCACACCACTGCCTCAACTATGCCTCTGTAAGCTAGGGGGGACAACTGGTGCTCAGCTGGGTTCACGTGCAGTAAGTTGCTGATGTCGGTCTAGGCATTCAGTCTCACATCCAAATCGAGCCTCAGCAAGGAGACCAAGGCATGACAGGCTGCACTGACCATCTGTCAGCTTCAGTTGTTTTGCTTTGTGCAGACACACGAGGCCAGGATGAGGTTAGGGGAACTGGATACCCACATCCTATTGAAATGCAGCCAAAATCCTTTCCCATTCCGGCAAGAGGTGCTTACTCATGCTAATTAGTCTTTCTTTTTTTGTTTTTTACTAAAAAATGGTTAACTTTTGATTTGCAATGCTATAATTTGTTTTGGCTAGCTATTAGCAACTCCTGCATTGCAAGATGTTTTCACACTGTGTTCTGCTCCCACTGTTTATAACAAAGCTCTCCCTGCCTTTGACAGAGGGGACTCCACTGGAGGTGCTTCCGAAAGACAACGCTCCTGCAAGCACCACCCAGCAGAGCAATGCCGACCGCGTCAAAGGACAGGCCCTGCGGAAGCAAGTCAAGGGTGAGTGCGTGGAAGATCAGGTTGGCTGGCTCAGGAGGCACTACTACACTCTTCAGCACTTGCTCTGTTGCAATCTGAACCTAAAGAGCTATGAATGCAATGCAAACGGTCTGGTTGGGAAAGCAGTCCCGTGGGTAGGGGTTTTACAGCCAAGTTTTAAGCCCCTTTTTTTTTTTTTGTAACAGATGACATGGGCAGTGTTCCAGAATCAGTTACGCTCCATCTTCCTCTTAGCCAAAAATAACCTCTTAGGAAGAGAAAATAACACTTTCAGAGGTGTTCATAATCCTAGTCTACTCCATATGTGAATTACAAAATTTAATCTGAGTTAGCCATGTGACAACATATTGCTTCCGCTGAAAGTGTCACCTTGGGATTTTCTTAAGGTGACGACGTGCAGATCCTAGTGCCTTTGCCAGACTCGCCCCTCCACAGCCCGCGGCAATCTGTCTCTTCCCCGTTTTGACTGGCAATGAGACTCAAATTGAAGCGTGAGAAACTTGACCGAGTTCTTCATCTTCCCTCGCTGCAGGGCCTGCAGACGGTGCCAGCAGTCGGCCAAAGCAGCAGCCCGTCGCCCGCTCAGGGAACCAGCCGAAGACTAAATAGAGGTCCCAGGGGAGGCAGGACTCTCTGTGGCCCCAAGGGATTGCAGTTTCAAGACTGGGGAAGGAGACACACAGGGAGTGTGCCTTAAAATCAATTTTCGCTTCTGTGTTGTGATGCTGAAAAGCAGAGGGAAAGCTAGCACACAGGAGAGGGGCCTTATGCAGTGTAGATTACTTTTTCCTTGTCCCTACCACAAGTCTTTGTACTGTGCGCTCTAGCTGTTAGCGTCAGTTTAAGACTTGTAGGCTGTTAACAGAGTCCAAGAGCAGAGGAAAACCTCATTTTCCCAGCAGTGTTCGCCTCCCAGAAGATGTCAGCATGGAGCCCAAGCCGCCTTTTTTCTCGGGGCAAAATTGTGGATGCCACCCATGCATCCAAAAGACCCCCTGACTATTAAACCCAAATGTAAATGCCTGAGAAATAGTTTCCCTGTTCTTCCCTGCTGTCCGTGTGTGTTGCTGTGAGGTGTAACGCACGTCTGGAATGCTGTTTGGGTGAGCAGATGTTTGGCTGTGAGAGCAGCCAGAGATTGCTCTCAGCTCTTTTCCAGCTACAGAGCATTTCAGATCTGCCTGCAGCCCGGAGAAGCAGCATGGGGATAGGTGAAGACCCTGATAAGAGCTAGCCTGGAGCTAAACCGCAGGAATATGTTTTTCTTTTTGGAACAAATGTCTCCAGCCAGCAGCCTTCTCCATAAGGGGCTTTTTTAAAAAGCCTGCTTGTTAAATATGCTGCAAATAAGTGGTTCTGGACATTGCACTGAATAAATAGTGACTGCATGCCCCAAACAGGAGTGGCCTCCCTCCTAGGTCTGCTGAGGTATCTAAGATGTCAATCTCAGGTAGGTTTCTGCATTTTTCAAAGTGATGAAGAACCTTTTTTATAGCTGCAGCACTTGCAAAGGATTCTCCTACATGCTCTTTCCGGCTCGCTGTGTGACACTGTGTGCACTCCTTCTATCCCTATTCCTCCCTGCCTCTTGCTTTGCTATCTGTCAGGAAGATGAGGGATCGCTCACTCCAGGGATAAGGAAGCTTAGATTATTTGCATTTATAAAACGCCTTAAACCACTGAAGCGGGGATGCAATGCAAGTGCGTAAGCTGGTCTAGCAAGCAGCCGATTTTTCTTGTGAAGCAGGAAGAAGCAGGAGGGGGTGCGGTGGCGAAGCAGAAGGTCAGGAACACTTGTTCCCTGGAGCTGACACTTTCAGATAAGCAAAGATGTAAGAAAAGGACACGCAGATAAAATAAGCACAAGCTGTGTGTAAAACCTGTGCCTGGTTTTGAGACAAGCCTGTATTTACAAGACCTCACCGTGACCTGCAAACACTGAAGGGCCAAACATGAGGGAAGAGTTTCCAAGCATCTGCATCTCCACCAAACACCTTTGGGCTGAATCACCATGAAAAGTTGCAGTGTTCGAGCTATGTCCTGCAGCGTGGGACGTTTGAGCCGAATGCATCGGTTTGAGGCGGTATCTCTGAAGGGAACTTGTGTAACAAGGAGTTTGATAATTTGCCATGACTGCTGTGAAGAGCACGGAGCAACATGATATACTAATTTTCCCGTTTGGTTAACAGACTTAAAAGTGTAGGTTTTACAATGTAGAAGCTTGGGACTGAGATCTCGGAGGCGGAAGCTGTAAAACATCATTTGTAGCTTTGATAATTGCTGGAGGTGAGGCTGCAGCCCCCCTCCTGCTCAAAGTGGGACCGTGCTCGTCTTCAGCACTATGCTAACGGCTTTTTGATTTGATTAACAGAATCACAGCATGGTAGGGGTTGGAAGGGACCTCTGTGGGTCATCTAGTCCAACCACCCCTGCCGAAGCAGGGTCACACAGAGCAGGCTGCACAGGACCTTGTCCAGGCGCGTCTTGAGTAACTCCAGAGAAGG
>Ga0065711_1001588_pt1 | contig 41904 bp, 18 predicted proteins | sample Hoacrofraction12_FD_59098 | JGI IMG/M metagenome (GOLD analysis project Ga0065711, IMG submission 59098) | Hoatzin crop microbial communities from Cojedes, Venezuela - Epithelial fraction 12 v2 (version 2) | ecosystem: Host-associated > Birds > Digestive system > Esophagus > Crop | place...
TTTTTTTTTTTTTTTTTTTTTTTTTTTTTTTAAATATGCCCATTTCAATGGCTAATCCTTCTCCATGGCAGCTGGGCTTTGGGGGAACACATTTTAACATGGTCGAGCTATTCCTTGTCATACTTGGCCCTTTTTGACGTTGGAATTGCTTTCATTGTTTGAAGAGACGGGAAAAGAAGATGCGTAGAAAAGTTCTGAGAATACTTTCATGGTAAAAGCTGAAAGAGAAATGAAACAAAGCCTGACACATTAGTGGACAGCAGCACCAGCCTCCTGGCATTTTGGACTGTAATAAGCAGCTGCCTGTCCAAGTTTCTTCTGTTTCACGAATAATTTGCTAAGAAAGATGAAGTGAAGCCCCCCACAATAGCCCAGACAAAACCAATAAACAAAGAAACATCCCCTCCCTTGGCCATCGACTGACACTTGCTATGGGGTTCAAGTTATTAATGAGTTTGCGGGATAGGAATAAACACAACTCCAGACATGAACTTCCCGATGCCAAGGTCCATGGCAAACACGCAGCACTGTATTTAGTGCTGAGAAAGACAAGCAAAACTAGGAGGTTGCTCCTAAATGCGCAGCCAGCTAAGGGGGTGATGGGGGTGATCAGATCTGCTCTTTATCAGAAATAACCCTGGCAGCGAGGGAATAACTTGCAGGTGTATGTGAGGGAGTGTCAATACGACCTCGAACATTGTAGCTGAAATTCCGATTGCAGACGGAGTCAGAAAACGGGTGTTTAATGGCTCCTCAGGATCAGCTGCTGAAAATGTAGCAGAAACTGCACACCAAAATCCCAGGGCCCTAGGGGATTTGGAAAAAGGGGGTCAGATTTCCCACCAGACCTCAGCTGGAGGGTGTCGGTGCCAGCATTCTCCATAGACCTACCTGCACGTGTCTCCATTGCTCTCCTTGATGTCAACAGGAGTTCCCTGCATGTGGGGAAGAGCGGAATATTACTGTCAAGATCTGCCGTGCAGATCTGAGAGAAGAATTTTTGTCCTTAAGTGTTGAAAATGTAATGATCTATTTGATAGTGAGAAAAAAAGACAGAAACAGTATGAACATTTTTAAAAGAAAACACACACTCACACACACAATCCAAGCAGCCTTTGAAGTCGATGGCTTTGAAATAACAAGCAGCCACTTTACCAGCCACGTGAAACATATTTTGTTAACATCCTAGGTGTTGTATTTAAAACTCAGTTGGCCAAATTTTGCTATCAGAGGCTCAAATATAGCTGGAAGCAGAGACCATATCTGTGAGTCTCAGGATGTTATCAGTTGTTTTAAACGAAACTAATGTATGATAGCACACCAGGAGATCTCATAAGGCCATTTCAAAAGGAAGATATTTTTGGGAGTCACTGGAAAGCGAGTTTATTCTTTCTGTTCTGCTAGCAGACCAGCCACTGAACCCCTTGCTTTACGGGACTGATTTGATCCTTTAGTATGAAGTAATGTTGGGATTCCAAAGGGATTTAAGATTGATGAGGGACCAAGGACAACTGTCCTTTGATGGGATTTGGGACCCTAACTGATTTAGTTTCCTTTAAATGCCTCAGCTTGCAGACAGTTTGTTGCCGGTCATTTTGATTGCTACAGGTAAGGGGCACTAATGATGACGGCCTGAAATGAAAAACTTACATCACAGGAAAAAGGCAAGGCTCTAGCACATTTACTAATCCCAAAATGGTACAGAGACCACCTCATTTTAACTAATAATGCATTGAAATGGGGAGATAGAACTCCCTAAGTGGTAGATAAATTGCATTAACATGATTAAAAAACCCAACTCAACTGAGGTTCCTTTTATAGTTTATAGAGGGTCAGGCATCATTAGTTCTTCAGTGAAAGAAGACCTGTGCATTTAGGGAAGCGGAAACTTGCCGTCCTCTGAAGTGGCAGATATCTGTGTGCACTGATTGAATCTCCCCTTTTGCTTTATCCTCACAGGTGGGATTTTTAAATTTCTTTTTTTCAAAAGGGCAGGTTTTGCAAGAACGTTGTGGAAATGAAGGATACTTGCTAGAAGTATGTCTGCTTTGATGCTTTTGCTAATTGTATCCCTTGTGAGAGAAGTCTGTCTCACAGCAAGCAAGGGAAATACAAATATTCCACAAAACCCTTACGAGTTAGTCATAAGGACTACTTGCTAAGAAGAAAAATACCTCCACATACACACATGTGTCTTCCATTCACACAAATGGAGAATCTCTGGACAGATACAGGGGGAGAACTAATTCCGTTCTCAGTGAGTATTTTTCTTCAATGGAACTATAACAAAACTGCTGCTGGCAGTTGTGGAGTAACACCTTTGCTGGTTGCTACCACGCCTCTTAGGAATTGCTTGCAAGATAGACTTCATCTTTCATAGCATTTTAAACCAAGTATATACTAATTTTCTTTTTTTCCTCTCAAAAATTCACATATCTTTTAAATTCATACAAGAACAGAGCCTATCAGTTCTTGCAACATTTCGTTTACACTGAAAATGATGAATGTCAGTCCGTGGAGAGGACTCGCTGGAATACTAATTCTTTCTTTGTTTTTCCTTTTTTTTAAACCAAAGCAAGATTTATGAGTGAACAGATTCACTTCCAAGATGAAACAGGAAAACATCTGCAAGATGAGAATTTACTTGCATTATTAGTGCTATTCTTTCTGCACTGATGAGTAGCACAGATAAACCCATTCATTACAGACGCCCATAACTTTGCTAGGAAATATTTTAACTGCTTCAAGATGCCAGCATAGATCCTGCATCACAGCAACAACTTTCAGTCAAAAACAGAACAGAAACTAGAAAAAATACTTCGTGACAGCACTTGCTGTAGTTCATAGGGCATTGCTGCCAGGGCTCTCCTCTGTTCTCATTTACACCACTTAGATATGGGTGGAATTAAAGGCTTCTTCATGGAAGTAAGCAAGATTTAAACTGGTCAAAGGGAAATAGAATCACTTGAAATGAGTGGGTTATCATGGTGGATCTCGTCATATTACAAAATAAAACACTTCCTCATAGCGCATGTTTTTCAGCACTGTGCCTCCCACTATTCAGTAACATTTGCTGATACATTTTTTCAGCGCGACTTTTGTATCGTAAAATGCTGGTTTTTTTTCAGAGACGTCTTTATTTTGGTAAAAACAGGTTCATGTTCAAGAAGAATGTTTCAGTAGCTGTTCTAGTTTTGATTTGATTCAATTAAATTTCTTCAGAGAAATTCTAAAATATGTCTGCTTTTATTGTAACATTCTGACATAATCAAAATGGAATTTTTTAAAACGACCATTTCATTGACATAAAAAGAAAACATTTAAAAAAAATAAATTCTTTAATATGTCTGAACTTCTACCTTTTTACCTGTTTACAGTCAAAACCATTTCCATACACCACACACCTGCAGGACCAGGGCAAATGGGGTTTATACAAGTAAAGTCCAACATAAGAATCTCAGCTAAAACCGCGGTTGCTCTGAAAATAGGATTTCCTTTACGTTTTTGAAAGTCAAAGACATCAGCTGTATCTTTTTGTCATACACATAACTCAGTTTGGGGTGTCTATTGACAGCCATCGATACTTCAGGTTGATTTCAGACTGATTTACAAACACGCCCCTGACTACTCGCGTGTGGTGGGTTCCGTGCCTTGCTGGACTGGCACATTTTCAGGAAGAGAATGAACAAACGTTAAAACTATCAAGTGTGTACAAACCATTCATAGACGCGAAACACCTTATACAGGTCAAGAAACACCTTATATGTACCAAGAAACACCTACTTGGAAAAAACCGTCCACAGATACATGAATTTAAGAATCTGGAGTAAACCTTCTTATCCCTCGAGATCAGTATGAAGACATTGGTGTGGCCTGGAGCCAGGCTGCTGCTGCAGCTCCTTCTGTTGACATGTGGCAAGGTCCCACTTTGTGTGGCAGAAGAAGAGTGTAGTGAGCCTCCTGGTTGATGGAAACAGAGAAAATTGACTTCCAAACGCAAGTTCATGATCACACGAGAGGGGGACTTTGAAGAAGACTGCAACAGCAAACCCAAGGCATACTATTTTAGGCCAGTGCCATGCGTCGTTGCTTAATTCTCAGCTCTGTTTTCTTTGCAGATGTTCTGATGAAGTCAGGGTAACACGTGAGAAGTATGAGTTGTCCCCTCACCATGTATAAGAATTTTTATTGACACATTATGTAAATTCTTGGGGATTTTGTAAACAAAATATCAGACCGTTTTGGTAGAGATTATATTAAAATTGCAATTTTAGGAAGCATAAGATGATTGTTATTCTTGGAAGTACTACACAGCCTCAAAATTGAGCAGACTTGTGACCTAAAAGAGCAAATGTCACCAAGTGTTGTCTGTAAATGGAAACCTGCATGGCACTATCATAGTAATACGTCACCAGAAAATTTATATCACCAAAATATTTTGCGATTCCTAATAGCAAGAGGCCATTTTTATGCTCTGTAGTTATTAGTGGTCAAGTCTGAAGGAAATGTCCTGGGGCTGTTTTAAACCTGTTGGGTATTAGAGAGCTGTGTGCTCGCCAGAGAAGACCTCTCTTTTCCACCTGCGCACGCAGAACCAAGAGCAGCAGAGCTGTGAAGTCAAATTAAGGTGATGAGGCTGATGAGACCCTCTGCGTGGCTTTGCTCTTCTATAAAATGTCTTGAGATTTTCAAAGAGGTTAAGTGGACTCGTGGGCCTGACTCCCACTGAAATTCGGGTGTCTGCTTCTCCATCGTTTGTCTGAGAAACCCAGGCTAATACGTTCAGAAATGTTCTGACTTCAAAAGAGAAGGATATGCAACCATAACCACTCAGGGGTTCTGATGCTGATAATACAGTACTCAGAGGGGACTGCTCATGCTATCCAGTATGATAATACCAGAATTCACAAGAAAGAGCTGTGAGCCTCTAGCACTTACCAGCTGTAATACTGAACAGATTACACAGAAAAATCAGGCAAAAAAAAGTAATATGCTTTCACCTCACAGCAAGAAACGCTGAAGTTCAGGAAGAGGAAATGTGTATTAAGAGAGCAGGTTAAAAATCTACATTATCCCAGACTTTCATGAAATCAAAATGATAGGCACGATGCTAAGTTATTATAATGTATTTATTACCAGAATTGCTTTCATATTTAACTGATTTGGCCCATCTTGAGACCTGTTTTAAAATGCACCACCTTGTCCACCTTTCCATTTTCATATGAAAAACAGGAAAGCAAAAACTAATTTACTCAGGGAGACACATCGACTGTTTGCCCGTTTATCTCTTACAGACCACCCCTCAGTCCAATGTTGACAGTACATGATATTCCATTAATCTGCCTAATGAAAATTTAACCAGTGTTATAAACAAATAATTGGCTATTATCCTCTCAAAGATCCCGAATAAATTACTTCTGCTTATTTTTTTTCCCTCTTCTCTCTCCCTGACTCTTCCCCCCCTCCTGCGCCCATGCAAAAGCTGGCTTTTTCTGACTGATGTCGCAGGAAAAGAAAAAAATATATCTCTAGCTGCCACCCTGCTACTGCAGGCAGTGAAACCTGGGCCAGACTTAAAGGGATGCTTAAGGAGCCGCCCCGCACTTGCTCGGCTTTAGCTTTGGTTATTTGAGGAGGAGCTGGGCTGTGCGTCGCAGGCTGCGTCCCCGCTCCCACCCCATCCCCTGCCCGCTCTCTGTGATTCCTCTGGTACCTGGTCCTCCTCCAGGTACATTCCCATCTCCTCCAGCTCTCTGAAGTCACACAAGAGTCACAGCTGCCTTTCCCTTGTCACTTGCCCTGGCCTCCTTTTTCTCCTCTTGTGTGTGCACATATGCAGGGGCAGGGTAGGGTTTATTCCCTTCAACGTCTAAGTGGTGTGAAAACTCTTCATTTAGAGCAATTAAAGTTGAGAGAGACTCCAACATAATGAATCAGTCCAGGAATTATTTAGACCCTTAGCCCCAACCAAGCATCTGCAGGACATGTCCTTCTCCCAGGTGCCGATGGGAGCCCTGTTCACGGCTCGGTTCACACGGCGCACAAGGGTGACGGGTCCTGCGCCCACCCTCCAGCGCGCCGGGCTTTGCAAGCCGTAGGGGATGGGACTATTCTATGCGGCTCTCCTGCGTCCCCAAGCCTATCCCTGCATATTCACCCGTGAAATGAGGAAAATACTGTTTAAGAGGAGCCAAATAGGCAAATCTCTGACTCAGCTCTTTTTTTTTTTTTTTTAACAACAGCCAGGAAGACATGATTCATATGCAATTTTCACAATAGGATGTAAAAAAAGTGTTCACCAGATATATCTTTGCAATTTGTAGAGTGTTTCTACACAAACAAGAAAATAGCCATTTCTAACTGACGCCGTATTTGTGAGAGCTAAAACAGAGAGGAGCGAGTGGTGTGTTTTTCAGACAGATCCTGAGCTCTTTTAGGATGTTGTTCATTGCTAAAATGCAGCTCAATGTTCACAGACACTGTAGTATAGCGCTGAACAAATAATTTTATTTCCCACCTGATAGACATACAGGGGAAAAATAAGGTCTAAATAAAAACTTTCATAATATTTGGCAAACCTAAATAATTAATTTAAGTTCTAGGCATTTTTTTTTCATAAAAGCAAGACTTAAATTTCCTAAAAGAACTAAAGTACCATTGACAAATCGAGCAAGGAGGAAGAGAAGGAGCAATTCTCTCTTGTCCTGAAGCAGCTCCTGAAGCCCTCGATCCACGCTCCCCCCATTACAGGAACACAGAAATTTGCTGAGAATTTCAGCAGAGCCTCTGCACCAGGAGCCCAATTTACAGAGCACCTCAGTTTCTCTCCAGAAGTCATTGCCGCTATGGCAAGAAGAGCAGGAACTATCCTTCACATCAAGAAGCTGTTCTTTATTGACCTACTTTGGTTTACAACCTAGAATATTAAATTTTGAGGTTTTTTCAGTATATATCCAAGCTACAAATGGTGAAGGTCCACGCATTTTCCAGTGTTCCTGATGTTGGAAGCAGCAACCCCCAGCAAGGCATTGGGGAGAGAAGAGACATTAACCTGTCCAGCCATGCCAGCCTGGTTCCTAAGCCAGAGTCTCTGCTCCAAAGAAAGCAAATAGGAAATGGAGAAACAAAACTTCCAAATTTATCTGCCTCTTTTAAATATAAATATACCTGGATATCAGAGCTGGGGTGGATCTAGGAACAATTTCTTCTTTAAGCCTTGAGGAAATTGCTTTGGGAAGGGGTATGTGGGGTGTTTGTTTCTTATTTTTGAAATGAAGGGTCTGAAAAAGGGAGTTTCCAGCCATCTCTAGGACCAATGGCACCCGCTGGCTGGCGTCGCCTGGGAAAGGTCTGGCAGCAGCAGTTCCCTGGAGCGACAGGGATCAGAGGGCACTAAAGAAAGAGCAAACCCAAATGCGTGCACCTCAGGTTGTAGGAGCTGCTGCTCTTTGTTGGAGCTGGAGCAAATCCTGCCCCATGGAAGCGATACCGCCGTCCCAGCGAGGTAGGGTGAGGCTTCAGGTCCATTCTGGGAAAAGCAGTCTTTCCAGGGAGAAGGGCTAACAAACTACTCAGCCCATGAGTCCTTATACCCCCAGAGTGAGAAGAACAAGAGCCACAGGAGACGTGAGCGGCAGCCCCCCGCGCAGCCCAGCCCTGCTCTATGCTCCTCAAACAGGGATGGAAAGTCAGACGAAAGCCTGGGAGCAGCCCAGGGAGCCATGCTGTGTGGTGAAGAGCCATGCTCCCCCTTTTTCAGAACGAAAGCGAGAACAAAACCAGCACCGCATTTATCTGTAAGCACTCAGACTAAGAGTAGAAATAAGATTTTCGCTATAGTGACAAATTAATTCTTTCTTTCACAGTTTTATTAAAATAAGCATCTTCTATCTTTTAACTAGACCTGACATATGCTTACATAGATACAACACACCCTGTAACCTAATCTGCTAGCAATCTTGAAGCAATTAACTCCTTCTAATCTTTAGCTAACAAAGCCCACCATGCAAAAGGTCCCTGGAGAACAACACTCCAAAGGCCGTCGTAAGCTCCCTCTGACTATTTCTCTATTATTCGGTGTGCAGGAGCTCATTGGAGTGCTCAGAGAGCAGGGATTCATTTGAAACAACAAAGATGAATCATCACAGATCATAAGATCTTCATTAACTCCTTATTTCTCTACTAATTAACACAAAAGGAATGACTTGAATGGTTGACAGGCAGCGAATGACCCACAGCTCAGTGGTTAATAGGATGCAAATGATGCCTAATGAGGGTCTCTAGCTGCAGTCTGGGCATCTGGCCTACTATTTTTGTTGGGGATTCAGAGTGGGTTTCAGATGAAAACAGTTTAACCAATAACATGGGCTGCAGCTGGGTTCATGCGAAAGTCTATGAATTTATGAGTCCAGCACACACAAGAATTAGCTTAAACCACTCATCAACAGGTTTGTATCCTCATAAAGCATTTCACAGGCAAAGAGTCTTGCCTTCCATGATAAACAGCAACAACAACTAAATATTTTATAGATTGTTGGTTTTTTTTCTGTGCAATAAAAATAGTTACTTTACAGATTCCTAATGACCTCTTAATTTACAATGGAGACAGATTTCCAAATAACTGTAATGCTTGCCTTTACAATAGTTGATTCAACTCTGATTTCTAATAGAAAACAAAATTGGGGTGCTCCATACTTCTATTTTTTTTTCCCAAAACTATTTCCAGCTGAGTATTTATGGATAATTAACAGGCTTTCAGTGAAGAGACATAGTACTACTAAAACTTCCACAAGTACCTTCCTTGGTCCCAGAAACTTTCAGAGCGGCTTCAGGTCGAGCTTTTGATTCAACCACTTCTGTGGGGTCCTTTTCCCTCTGCGTCTTCCATACATGTAGAAAAGTAAGGGCTGGTGTAAGAGTGAAATCTGGTGGTTTCCTCCATGCATACATGTCCTGCTGTGGCTGCAGGGTGGGCTAAATTCCCCTATTTCTCACCACTTTCCAGCCAGAGGTTATCAGCCTTTCCGATACGGTGGTACAGCCACTCACCTAATCGCTTTTATTACCGGCTGTGTGAGTCAAGCTGGTTAAATAGGTTTAAAGAGGTTAAATGGCAAAGCTTTGCTACCACAGGTTGCTTTGAGCAAAGGGTAGAGAGCACTCGCATAGCTCCATTTCAGAGAGCGCAGTCACCCAGCTGCCAAGGGCACTCCTGATGCTGCCTGGGGGACACTCCAGCCTGGGGAAAGAGGTGCAGAGATTTATAGGAGGACTCTTCCGTGGACTGGAGTAGCCCTTCAGCTGGGATAGACTTGGACCAGTCTCTTGAGGCTGTACCTGTTCAACCGCTGGTGCTGCCAGCTCCCATCACCTTGTGTGTAACGCACCTTCCTCGGCCAGCTTCCCTGCCACCCGCGCTGCTCGATGAGGGATTCCTCCGCTGACGCTGCAGTGTTAGAAAACAGTGATAGCAACAGCGGAGCACTTGCGTCTCTCAAAATTCTTGCATGAGTTTAGTTCTTCCTTTTTTTCTTTCTGTTTGCGTTAAGCCCAAGAGAACAGGCTTGCTATTTAGTTGTTCATTTTTATTAAAATGTTTTAATACTGCCTTTCGTGTTTCAAACCAGCCACTGAACAGGACCATGAAATGAAATAGATCTAAAAGACTTGAAATGAAAAGGGAAATCTATTTTCACTTTGTCATTGAATTAATATGTAAAAACAAATGGAGTTCTTCATTTAAAAATATGAAAATGAAGTGTGACAATTTTCTCTCAAAAGACCCCACGAACTATAAATGGCTGTGGGGTACAGACAGGGTTTCACACACGCAAATTCTGTTTCAAGTGCCCAAAATCTGCCTGCATTTTCCAACCATATCTGCTGTACTTTATCTGGCAAATCTTGCTGTGTTTATATTCTTAAACAACCACGGCTATAAAAGACGCAGTAATCAATACACTTCTACCAAATAGACACAGTCCTGAGAGAAAGGCAAACATTTAATATCTTCTTGGGTTCTGTTTTTAAAAATAATCATTTCCATTTTGTTGTGTGGAAAAAGCAGTTGCCCAGAAAATGCCTTGTCTTTGCCATAAACTCTGTGATAAACCCAGGCACTGCACCAGCAGCGAGCTGGCTCTGCAAGCCCCTTACTTCTCCCATTATTGTCAGCGTGCATCCGGGAAGCGTCAGTCTAAGCCCGTTCAGCCATGTATCCTTCCCACTTCATCTTTTCACTGGATGTCTTTCATCCAGAGAGGAGCAGCAGAGCACACAGGGTGCTGAGGTGCTGTGCTTGGATGATGGGCAATAGGCATGCAAACGCTGGTGTAACATCACCTTTGCTGGACATGGGCTGCTCATCCCGAGGCACTTAAGGGATTAATGAAATGAAATTGTTTTTGGACTTGCTGCACTCTGTCTTATCTTTTAAATCCATAATGTCCCACAGAAGGCAAAATGTAGCAATTTTAGTCAGCAGCCTCTCATTAATTTTCTACCTTTGGGGGAACGTACATTTATAGAAAGCGGGACTATACGGAGGCTAAGCTCATCACATTGCTTTTCACTTAAAGAGCTCAGCATGGCACAGCAGAGACAGAAGCGTAACAAGCTTCACATGAAAGCATTCTTTCAGAGTGGATACATGTCTCCGCTGTTTCTGCAGATATACACATCTTTACATATATATTTTTTTTACATATGTATGTTTATACACACATATATAAAAACTATGGAGTCATCAGTTTTGAAGATAATCTTTTAGGTTAAGTATTTTCCCACATTAAACTGATAATTATCCCCTCCTTTTCTTCCTCTGTCCCCAGACACCAAACAAGCTGGATTTTTGCTTCATGTATTATTTATGGAATGGAATTAATATGCAGATTCACAAAAACTTAAAAACTCATAATTATTCATAAAGGGCTTTAAGGTTATTTAGTACATATTTATGAAACTTTATGTTTGCAAGGAACTGTGTTTGAAAGTGCTGTGGAAGGGTGTTGACTGAGGTTAATTACTAGCATGGAGAGTAATCTGAAAATGATCAAACTCTTTGAATGAAAATATTTGTCAGTATTTCTGATCTATATTTAAGTGAAGTAATGGACATCAATAGCCTTGCAAATATATTCGGAAATGGCTCTGCAAGAAAGAAGATTTGCATATCTAATGCAAACAACCAATGAGGAAAAATGTCGAGTTAGACACCTTTGATCACTAGGCAAATGTAATAAATGATAGAGATTTATCCTGTTTGTTGTCCATCTGTGTTGAGTTCTGTTGAGTTATGTTCTTATACAAACATGCTCTTGTCTAGAAAATATTAGCAGCAATTTAAGGCAGCCAGAATCCTCCACTCTTTTCTGGACTAAGATTCAGAAATGAGCTGCGAGCTGCTTATCGTAGCCAAGATCTCTCCAGAAGTTGCTTAGCCTAAGTACAGGCTGTGTGTAAATAATACATTATATTGGGCTTATATTCACATAAATCTTTCTATCTTATGCATAATTAACCTTCTTTCTAATCCATTGTGCTCAAAGGTTGGACACCTATCAATCAGATATGTTATGGGTTACATTATGTCAAACAAGCAGCAGCGGCAGCAATTCAAGAAGGTAGGAAGCACCCAAAATATTATTACAGCTCTAATCCTACTAACAGTTCTAAAGATGCTTCATTTTATGACCTTGACTAGTCAAGTGAAACCAATGGACGTGTAGTGCGCGTGAGTGGGTCTGTAAGTGCTCACGGGGCTGGGGCCATATCCTGTGAATAAGCAAGCGTTTCAGAGGCTGCAATGGCTACAGAGCCCAATGATGCTGAAGTATGGCACACAGGTGCTTGTAACAGAGGGAAGTATTGTTAATCTCATACATGTGGGGTTTACTTAACTCATGCCTTTCTTAAGACACGTATCAATTGATGAGCTTATTACCCAGAATATATTGCATATAAATAAATACAGTGCATACAGTTATTTATTTGACCATATGATGTTAAACCTGTGAAAAATACGACAAAGCTCTAGATTCTGATCAAACAGCAGCAAACGATACCTTAGTCATTGGCAGTAATTGTGTCTCAGCATGGGGTGCTTCGGGAGCTGCTCTAGAGACATCTCAGACTGATCACATCCATCCTTTGGTTTTTGAAGACACGGAGTTCACTCACTGTTCGGAGTCTGAACAATGTTTTACACTTGTTTAACAGTGGTTGTCATAGAACCATAAAATCATTGAATGGTTTGGGTTGGAAGAGACCTTTAAAGGCCATCTAGTCCAACCAATGATGGCAATGAGCGGTGACATCTACCACTAGATCACATTGCTCAGAGCCCCATCTAACCTGACCTGGAAGATTTCCAGGGATGGGTCATCTACCACCTCTCTGGGCAACGTGTTCCAGCCTTTCACCACCCTCCTTGTAAAAAAATTCTTCCTTATATCTAATCTAAATCTACCTTATTTTTAGTTTAAAAGCATTACCCCTTGTCCTGTTGCAACAGGTCCTACAAAAATGTTTGTCCCCATCTTTTTTATAAGCCCCCTTTAAGTACTGAAAGGCTGCAATAAGGTCTCCCGCAGCTTTCTCTTCTCCATCCTGAGCAGCCCCAACTCTCTCAGCCTTTCCTCCTAGGAGAGGTGGTCCAGCCCTTGGATCTTTTTTGTGGCTTTCTCTGGCCCCGCTCCAACAGGTCCATGTCTTTCCTGTGCTGAGGGCTCCAGAGCTGGGTGCAGGGAAGTACAACTTTATTTTCACCAACAGAGTAAAAATGCTACAGAAATAATAATACCAACAACAATAACAACAATAATGATGATAACGATGAATGTAGACCAGGCCTTCTATTTGGAGTAGATGGAAACACAGGCTCATTTCATGTTCTTTCATCTTGGTCTTGGGTGCGTTACTGCAACGGGCTTTGTAGCCCATTACTGTTTCCCCTGTGAGATCCCCAAGTCAGGGCTAGACCAAGGTTGACCAAGGTTCTGTTCCCTTTCCTTCTTTCTACACTAAGAGTGTGTGTGCACGTGAATGATTACTTGCACCTGATGACACAGGTGCCCCTACTCTCCCCCATCAGCTAGTATTGTGTTGGGTCATCTTCTGCAACATGTTGGATTTTGCTCCCGCCTCTGCATGAGGGTGTTTCCTTCCACTGCTCTTGCTGTGGCTCTGCAACTGTGTGTGTGCAGCAGTTCTCTCCTTCCTGCTTTGCAGAGCCAGACGTTATTCAGATGAAGATCTGGACTCTTTTTGTGAAGTTAAACCCACTGACAAGCCTGGTCTTTCTTCATTATCTTTTGCAGACCATTCAAAGCGAGTTCAAGGACCTCACCACCCAAGGAGCAAGGATCTGAGTACAAGCAGGTAAACATGTGGCATCTGCAACCTCCATTGTGCTGTGAAAAATTCACCTAGTTTCTCACGAGTGACAAGAGTCAGTCATGTTTGGGGTGGATTGTACCTCTGCTGTGAATGGGGAATCTCCAAGAGACTCCTTTAGTTGAGCAAGGGGAGGAAAACTGGCACTGCCAAAGGGACCCGTTTTGGCATCCTTGGATTCCTCTATCAGACCTCAAGCGATGTACAGGGATCCCCGTGTCCCTCCACAGCTCTGCAGCTTCTCACTGACTGTGGCTCAGGGGCTGTCTCTGTATCTCTGTTCTGCTATGGGCTGAAAGCAAGTAGCACAAATGAAATAACCGAGTCAGGGTGTATCAGGCTCTTCGTCTTCTGCCCTGGTCCTACTCTGAGTCTACAGAGTGTGCTTATCTGGATGGGGCTAGGAGGGAAAAAGGGGTGGCAGAGCCCTCTGCCACATGGAAGGGCAGATCATCACACGGAGAGCCTTTTTCTTACACTGTTCGTGGAGAAGCAGTTCTTGCCAGAGATATTTTGAAATAAATGGTACAATAATATAGCCATAATAGTTGCCCTAAGTGCAATGACTATAGCCTGGATAGATTTGTAATCTCTTTTAATAAATACATTAAATTATTTGAAATAATGTCCTATTTGCCAACAGCTTATTCCATAAATATATATGGAATATAAAATAGGAGAGATTCCCAACATAATTAAAATTGTACAGCCAAGTAGGAGGCAGGGAATAGTGTTATCTTCTCAGCTGCAAACTATTTTACAGAAATATTTCTCACACACAAACCTTCTATTTACCTTTAGGGATGGTATAATTGCATATTGAAAACAGTGCAGCTCTGAGGCAGCGATGGCTGGTGCCTCCACCTTCTACCCCCCGCTACGACGGAAGCTCAGTCAAATAAACTATGGCTTCCTTCTTGCCAGTGCCAAGTGCGCTCCCTCCTCCAGACACCTGCACAGAGACAATTCTCGATGTTATGCTAGGTTCTCATTTACCTTCCAGCAAATATATTCCTGTGCCATCATGGAGGGGTAGCCTGGATCTCCGCGGCGAGTGGTCAAATGCCACTGAAAGCAGGTATTTAGCAGGGTTCCGGGCACTCAGAAGGGGATCTGGGGGCTCGTTGCTCACATCCATCATCTCCAGAAGTTCCAGTGCTCTCTAAGCAGAGATGTCTGGCACTTGAGCAAAGGATATGAAGGTTACAGCAGTGGGTTTTAATCCTCCGTGCAGACTGGTTGTTAGAAGGGATACTGTGTGTATTGTTCAAATGTCTTAAAGACATCACTTCAAAGGATTAAGTCTGAATTACAAAAACTATCAATAATGTAGTAAACTATTGATTAGAACTGTTCTTAACTTCTAATGCACTGCATTTAGAGCATTAGTGATTCATATGCAGGACAACACAGCTACGAATGCAAACAATCAATGGTGTTTTAGTATCTTATACTGGATATTGCATCATCCCACCCAGAAAAGCCTATTTATAACAAGGACTTTTTACTGTCTCATAGTAAATTCATTTAGAGAAGCTGTATCTTTGCACCATAAACTACTGTGTCAGACTAATTTAGCTCTCGAGCTAAAGATTGCCACCAAAACAAAACCAAAACAAAAATACTGGAAGCAACCGAAGTTTCCAGACTCATATGATTTTAGGAGTCTTTCTGATCCATTTGTTCAGCTGTATTTTAAAGATATTTATTGGGGTTGAGAGCAGTAGGTGTTCTATGAGTGCAACTCCCAGGTAACTCCCAGGTATGCCATGGAACCAGGGAGAGAAACATTGCTTCAAGCAATGACTCACTGATGTTAAAGAAACCTTCCACTGCTCCACATCCCTGCTTTCCAGGCTTTCTGCTTAAAAAAAGCAGGTGAGGCAGGGCTGTAAATTCTGTGTAACTAACTAAGGCAATGTTACTGAGGGCTTATCTTCTGTACAAAAAGGTAATCACGTTTCTAGGGTGCAGACTAGTGACTCTACACCAAGCTGTTGGGTACCCACTGACATGCAAAGCATCATGCTCTGCCTCTAAACCTCTGCCTGCAGAAGGTCCTTTAGTGTGGGCTGGCAGTGTCCGCACAGGGAATTGGCACAAAGCAGCCAACGTGCTGTAAACTCACACCACCCCTGCATGCTGGTTTGCCTGTGAAAGCCTTTGCAGAATTAAACATGAGGCTAGCAGGCAGGTACAATGACACAGGCGAGAGATGATGGCAACAACAGTGTGTGTACAGAGTAAGTGATCTGGGGGGAGAGGAGAAGTCAATGCAAAACATTGCTGGAGAGGTCACTTACTGGGCTTTTCGTAATCTCCTCTGGGTGAGGGAGAGACTACAGTTTGTGCCACAGCCAGGCGCTCGCTGAGGAGCCTGAGTTCTGTTTTCAGCTGCTTTTCATGACCGTGCGGTGGCTTCAAGGCGATGCCATTCCTTCAGGCTTGTTAACTTCCAAAAAAGCAAAACAAACTAGATGGTGACTTCCTGCTGTGTCCCCTTCCCTGTAGGACTTTAAGTGGTCCCACTTGGGACCACCGATCCCCTCTCCCCACCAGAGCACAAATCCCCTAACACCACATTGATAACTTCCACATTTCCTTCTCTGCACCAGCGTCGTGACAAACAGGCTCGAAATGCATCAGGCAATGGGTTGTATTCAAAAAAAGCTTAAATCTCCTGCAATGACATCGTGCCAGCCCCATGTACAAACCGTGTGCATATAAAAATGCATGATATCGTGTAGCCGTGTGTGTGTGCACGCGTAAGCAGATGCACAGGTAGGGCACATGCTGCTGCCTACACTCTCACACCTGTAGACCTACCCAGCACTTGTTTACATAGCTGTATGCATAAAATATGGTGTATTATATTCTCTCATTACCTTCAGTGGGTTTGGGATCTGGTCCATCTCGCCAGCACATTGGGTTGTATTTCACACACACAAATTGTATTTATGTAGATATCATGTAAGTATACGTCCTGTCTTTGGTGGAGGAGTGGCTGAATTCATTTATCAAAGCAGTGCTTATTTCTGTTGATTGCAAAAAGAATTTCTCAGCTATTACCCTGGGTTCTTCTCTTCTTTTTTTTTTTGTTTGTGAAGCACACAGTGCACATTTTGGGGAACTATAAATACATAATCTAAATCATATAATTTTTCAGAACAAACAGCATATCATAATTTGCTAGGAGACACTGCAAAAACTAAGCCATGGATACTTACAAAATATAGGACAACTGTGCTAATTAGAGAATTTCATAAAATAAAACAACCCAAATGTCTACTGAAAATAATTATTATATTTGCATGTATTAAATTATAGTTTAAAATTTTTGCCTGAAGTTGTGCTGGAGGGAGACAGAAATGAACTCGTATTTAAATTGAATTTAAAGAAACTGCTAAATAACAAAAACAGCTATTTATCTGCCAATCGAAATTCTTGAGCATCAATTCTCATACTCACTATCATTTGCGAGGAAGAATGTTTAAAACACAGAAACTTCTTGACATTTCTTTAATTCAAATTTAGTGTGGGGTGGAGCTATACTTATTCCCTTCTCACCCAGTCAGGTATCGTTTTACGTCATGTTGTGCCTGTTAGTTGGACTTCTGTTATCTGTACGTGAGTGAAGTGATGCCCTTCACCTTTGTTGGCTGCTATGTTCTGCCTTCATGATCGAGACAGTCATGTATATTATGCAGCTGATCTAAAAATCAGTCAAAGCCAAGGGAGAGGCTCCCAGTGGTTTCAGTGGACTTTGGATCCCTCCCATACCACAGGCGCGTTGGGTTGCGTTCGGTACACATGCGAACTGCAAGCCTGTATGTTGTCAGATAAAGTCTGCTTCCTCTTCATTGCCAGATGCACCGCTCTCTGTTCACCCCTGTGCATTCAGCAGATAAAAGACCCAATTGCAAAGAGCTGCTCCGTTCACAATTCAAACCTGAACTTCATCAGCCACAACATTGCTGTGGGAGGGTTGAGTCTGAGATCACCACACACATAGCAAGCAGCTGGGAGGCTTGGATTTGTGTCTCGGATTCAGCAGAGCACAACGGGGTCTGGGGATAAAGGTCATTTGCAGCATGCATGGCTTAGCAACAAAATTCTTCCAAGCAGGATAATTTGTAGGTGTTCTGCTAGTCTTACACCTACTTTGCTCATAATTAATCTGAGAATTGGAGAACTCCACTGAAGATCTCTCAGTGGCTTCATAGAAAAATCAAAGTTTCATGTTTTATTCATAATCCAACCTGTGGCACGTGGAGCAAAATGCAAGCAAAGGCAATGCAACCCACAACAGGCAGCGTGTCACCATGGCTGACGTGTTTTCAGACAAGACAATCATTTGTGCCGCTATTTTTAGGAAGGTGCTTTAACCTCCTCTACCCCTGCTGCCCCCAGTCCCCCTCTGTGAGTTCTTACGAGCAGGACCTTCCTCTCCGCGTGCTGCCCAGCATGGAGTTGTACAGAGGAAGAAAGATCAGATGTGCAGACTGTAATCTTTATGGTCCGGAACCTCTGCACCAAAGCTAAAAAATAAAGAATATCAAGGACGGAAAGGGTCATAATCAGAAAATACAGAGTGCCTGGGTAGGGGCAGAAGGAAAATATTACTTCAGTTCCTCAATAAATTATGCTATTCTGACACAGAAGCCGAGGCTCTAAAATGAAGCAAAGATGCCAAATATTACAGAGAAACTTCCAGTGCAAAAACTGTGGTCAGTCTTTGAACTCATACATCTAACAGACAGTGGAGTATTAAAACGACAGAGGTACTCATATCAGCTTGGGAACTTCAGTATAATTTAGTCTGAAGTTATTCACAAACATTATCAATATTTCTGAGTTTACACTCGCACCTTTGACTGTTGACTTAAAGCATCCAGTCTGGTTCATGCTACTGGTAATGTTTACACTTTGGAATCTATTATGCATAGAAAAATTAGGGATTATCTTTGACCTGGGTCTCACATATTTTTATGCAAAACTAAATAATAGGGTTATTTATTCATTTAATCAATTCCATATATTTGCCATAAGCAGTCCTGATTTCTTCTGAGGTCACAATCAACATCACACTTCTAGGAGGACGTATGGTTTGACTATTAACACAGATATCCTCGTTGGCATTCAGACAATCCTGAGCGCTCGTATCTTTTCTCAGGTTAGGAGCACTACATATTAATATAGGTTAATCATTTTATGGCAACATTAAAAGGAAAGTCATCACTGGGGTGGTCCAGGTGTGTTTTAACTCTTAAATGGGCAGAGATGTGTGTATTTGCTAGGAAAGAAAAAGGAAAACCGCAAAAAGTTCTACACTCAAACATAAAGAGAAGGATTTCAGGCAACGAATATATCTGTCTGCAGGACCTCTTGTAGACAGCTGTAGGCTCTCTCTGACTGTGAGGTGACTGGGCAAAGGCTGTATAAAAGGTAACTCTCACTTTGTGGCTGCTTGGAGTGCAGAAACAGAAGGATGCAGAAGACCGCATTGTTGGTCTTTAGAGTTGACAATGATAATCCTCATACCCTGTGCTGTGCCATACGGTAGAACAGCTGCCTAAAGCCACGCACTGCCTCAGTTTACATTAAAGATGCTTGCATAGCTAAAATTCTGCTTTTCCATACACTTACACCTTCCCAAGCTTCATTCGACTACCACATTAAGAGATCTGTTTATTTCTTATGATATCTGCTTCAGAGGACATCATCCGCAGCTTTAAAAATTAATGATTGCTAATGACCTGCAGTCCAAGAATCAGAAGCTTAGAGAACTTCATGAATATCTTGGGATAATGAATTAATTCTCTTTTTCACAGTCTGTTTGGCATTGCTGACAAAAGAGAAATGGAAAGGCAAAGAAAGTCAAATATATTTATCCACTTAAATCTATTACCAGCTGGCATTTAGGAAAATGAAAGCATATTATTTCCTCTTAGAAGAATAAGAGCAGATTTGGTCTGAAAACAAGAGATATCCTTTATAACAAGGGATAATTGATCAGTAAATCTGAGAAGTGAATACATTTAAAAATTTGAATATCATACTAGGAAAAAATTTGTTTATTCCATTCAGGCAGAGTGCAGTGAAGACTAACCAACATATTGTACTAAACTTGCAAGTCATGCTGGTGTTAACATCTTAATAAAAGAGCAGAAATGTTATTACTAGCAGCTGTCTGGGTGCTAGTAGGGGAAAAAGCATTATCTCCAAGCATGAGGAAGGAAAAGTAACAATTAACATAACAGATACCTACCACAACTAGCAGAGATCATCAACATTTAATGACTGGAGTAACCATATCCCCCTTCAGCTGACGGAGATTGTATAGAAGCAGATGGAGTAAAATGCGAACAAACACTATGTACCAAATGTAACAGGAGATGCGAAAGCTCATCAGGATTATGCCCTGGTGAGACTAATTGCCAGGGTGCCTAGAAGTTTTAACAAGCATGTTTCCTCCCCTTCTCTCTTCTGTCTTTTGACTAGTGCTTATATTTTATTTATTTATTTAGGTTTTAACACCTCCTCTTGTGATTTGCAGGCAAGGCGAATCAGTTTAAGTATCAGTACATTGCCTCCTGCAACACTCCTCTAGCTGAACATCTGCTTGACAGAACACAGATGGGAGCTAAGAACTAGTTTTGGGACTCTTTCTTATAGTTTGTGTGGCAGAGGAAAAGTATTTAAAGTATTTAAGGACTCATGGGACGCACCAGAGAACAGGTATCTGTGAAGGCGCATAGACTGTCTGTGCAGAACCTCCACCAACCTTGATGCAGCCTGGTGAGACCAGCCAGAGGCTCATGCCGAGCAGGGATGCTGGCCTGGCCTCAGGACAGCTTACAGCCTTCAGATGATGCTGCTGAATGTGCTTGCTGCAGGAGATACACAAAAGAACCAGACAGGTGTCTTCTAAAGACGTAACAAAGGTCTTTGAAATATGTGCCTGGCAATTAAAACTTTAGGGTAGAGATTGTCCGAAAGAAACAGAACATCTGGAGGAGGAAAATGTTGGTCCTCCAGAAAGAGAGAGGCTGTAGCCTGGGATGTTCAATAAACATGTAGTTATGGCACTTCAGGATGCGGTTTAGCAGTCATTGTGGTGATGGGTCGACGGTTGGACTTGATGATCTTTGAGGTCTTTTCCAACCTTAATGATTCTATGGTTCTACAATTCTGTGTCTGGCAGAAGAGGAGTGTATAAGAAAAAGGGAGAAGCTAGGAACAAGCAGGACCTGGGAAGCTAAAATCTTTGGCCATAAGGAGAACAGCATTGCTGCAGGAGGCTTTCAAGAACTGGGCAGGTGGCTGGACCATGGTGTGGTGGGAGGGTGCCCTGTAAACAAGCTTTGAACTAAAAGTCACTACAGCAGCTATACCCCGCAGCACAATGTCCCCAGCAGGTGGATTAGGGGTTGCATTTCCTCCACCTCTCAGAGGCTGGCAATGGAGGTTTCACGGTGAAACAGAGATTTTTGGCATGTTATGTGCAGCGTTCCTGGTACTCAATCTTCATCTGAAACAGGGAAAAAAATTAAAGAAGACATATATTTTTCTATCAATAAATGGCAGGTGGATACTGATTCCCAGGTGCAGGAGAAACTCCCCTGAGATCTGCAGGAGAGTCACAGGCTATTGAGTAGCAGAACAAATACTGCCAGAAAAATTACAGGAGCTGATGGAACAGTGCAGAGGGGAAGAGAGGGGTGAACTCTGCTCCTTGTCACAGGGTCCTCTGTGGCTACTCCGAAAACAAAGCTAAGAGCAGGTGCAAGAATATCTACCAGTCAGAAGGTGCTATCCATAATAATGTGCTTTTCAACCAGGATCAGAAAAGGAAGTTGGAAAGCAGGAATGGACTCAAGGGGAAAACAAAAAAGAAATGTCAGAGGAAAATACTCATAAGCTGAAAGCTGACGCAGATGGACAGTTACTAATAAAAAAAATCATTCTGTAGTAGGGAGATCTCAATTTATAGCTTCAAAGACTTAAAGTTGTGTTTCCTCTTCTCCCTATCTCTGTTAGAAGATTCAGGTTTTCACTCTGCCGAGGCTGGACTGTGCTTATCAGTAGCTGAAGTCTTTATGTCTCAGTGCCAGTAGTCAAACGTCTAAATGTAACTTTGCTTTTAACTAAGAAGAAAATAAGCAGGTTTCCCAGAGAAGCTGAGGCTGCCCCCTCCCTGGCAGTGTTCAAGGCCAGGCTGGACGGGGCTTTGAGCAGCCTGGTCTAGTGGAAGGTGTCCCTGCCCATGGCAGGGGGGTTGGAATGAGATGATCTATAAGGTCCCCTCCAATCCAAACCATTCTGTGATTCTAACCCAGGACCGGTATCAGTGAAAAGAAAACCTTCCCAGTCGAGATCAGTCAGTGAGAATGACCGTGATCCTGCTGCCAGCCGAGGTAGAGATGCAACTTCTGGAGTCAGCTGGGGGCCAGAGACCAAGGCTGGGGGTCCCGAGACAGTGTAGCAAGAAGCTTAAACCCTCCTAATGTCTTCTGGGAATGCAATTCATTCCCTGAGTTTGTTACGTTGGTGTTCAGTGGCACCTAGCAGCTCTGGGTAATGCCAAGGAGCAAGAACTCAATTCCCATGTAGGGGAGGGAGAATTCCCAGACAGCAGAGCAGGGAACTGAGCCCTGTCCCGGTCACAGCTCAGCCCCCGGCTGCAGAGCTGCCTTCGGTCAAAAGGGATTGATTTTGAACGACAGTTGTAATGCGTGTGGTTGTGTGCTGGCAGGCAACTGTGAGCACAAAGGCAGGACTTCTCAGTGTACTTAATAAACAAAATTTTTGATTTTTTGAGGGATTTATCTCTGATGTGCTCCCGTAAGTGACGTAGGAGCATATAACTGCACTCACAACATTAATTTTCTCTTAAGCAGATTTCTCAATATTTAGTTCAGCAAGTTCACCATCTGTAAAAGCGGGTAAGTTTGTGAAGTTGAGCCCTTGGAGGTTTATTCAAAATAATGTAGTCTCCATCCATTTTCCAGGTTAGTAAACTTAGAAACAGACTCAGTTTTCTTCCTGCAGCTGTTAGTATAGTCCATGAAATGATTTGTGCATGTATGTGTCAGCAAACAAATATTCCAATGCCTTTTCAAGAACAAATATACTGCGATAATGAATGTACATCTACCAGTCAGACAAGCCTGTGATGCTNATGCATGCTAGAGCACGCTACAAGAGCCAAACTCCGTCCTGTACAAAACCCAGTATAAATAAACTGCATCTTTGGAGTTACCTTTCCAAGATAAACAAAGAAAAATTAATGAATGTAGTTCCATGACCAAGATTTAACACAAACTAGTATTTTTTTAAAATACCCAGGAGTCTTCAGACTGATGTGATATTATGCTTTGCTGGTCTTAATATCATTGTTTCTGTCTCATTTTAGGTTACTCTCCAGTGTTTATTATTAATTCAAATTCTCACTATTAAAGGGAAGATATTGTCCATATGGTTGACGTGCTGCTCAGTATGTTCATAAGTTCTCCAACGTTTTGATTAACACTGACAGAAAACCCTTTGAAAACATATGGCCCTATACACATCCTGTCATTTCTAATAACAGGGTACATTCTTCAGTACATTTTCTTAAGAAGATGAATTCAGTCATATTTTAGAAACATGCTAATACTTTGTTAATTAGTCCTTTGAGGTCAGGGGGAAAGAAAAGACTGAATGAAAATAAACTTTTCCTTGAGCAGACACCATGAGCACTGCAGATAATTTGTGCAACAGAAAAACGTGAGATCTATGAGTAATGGTCTCTACATACAGCCAGATTTCTTAAACCAATTAGCTTCTGGCATATTCCTGAAGATATTCATGCTCTATTTGATATGCCAGACCTTTAAAGCTTCAGCATGAAGACTGATTTTGATGCTCATTTCACTGATTAGGTCAGTATTTTGTTTCTGGTGTTGAGTTTCTATATTTTTACCAATCGTTTGCCTTTTCTAACACCTTTGGGATATCTCACGATCTCAACACTCTTCTCCCTTACACAGCAGGCCTGATACCAAACCTAGTAGAGATATTGTTGAGTTAAATTCCCCTTGGCTTGTGCAGTAACATGGCACATTTATATGTTAGAATTTGTGCCCAGAGACTATTTCCACCACGCCTGCTCTGCTGGGATTTTCATCCATTCCTTTCACCATGACGGTGGAAATTCCCACCTCCATGGTCTCTTTTAACCATCTTTTTCCTCACGCAGCTGCTTATACTACCCATGCTCAGACTCCACTAGTTCTGTATTTGCTCAGAGAGAAGCTGCTCAGCCACATATCCTTTAACATGATAATTCAGGATGTGATTATGCAAGAACAGGTCAGTTAATCTACTTGAAAACTATGCAGTACAATAACACAGATACATTTTTAAAAGATAAGATATCAATATCATGCTTCATAGACCTGGACATTTTCATACAGCTCACACATGTTCAAAATGCACCTACTCAAGTTCTTTTCCCCTAAAGACGTATCCTTATTTTTCATGCTGATAAATACTGATGCTAAAACTGAAAAATTGCTATAATAAAGACTTCAGCTAGCATCTTACTTTAATTTCTTACTTTCTCCCTCTCCTCCTTGAGGATAACCCAGACACATACACTTTGATTCTCAAAAGAATCCAAACAGGACTAGATTTCTTTCTCCTTTGCTTTTCCATCTCCTCCCACTCTGTTCACTCCTGCTCTTTTTCCCTTGGGAAAAGTCCCTGTCTGGGCTACATCAGAGCGGCCTTTCTGGGCAAACAGCCATCAGTCCTTATGAAAGTCCACCTCTGACTATTGCTGCAGATTGGTTTCTCCGAGCCCATCAAACCTCTCCTTCCCTAGACTCCTCTCAAAAGAAAGTACCTAGTAAACTTCGTGATCTTTGTGGGGAGGTAGGTAGGAGAAACCTAGTGTGTGTGAAAGACCTTTGGAAGCTGCAGGATGAGGTTATCAGCCCTCCCACTCCTTACGGACAGGGTGAACTTCTCAACTCCTAATCAAACCTTACCCACACTGCAGAGAGCAGCTCCCTCCACATGTCTTGTCTTGTGAAGGATCAAGACAAAGGAAATAAATACCATGCAAACCCTATATATTTTCCATTCCAGGTGCAAAGCACATTTCTTTGATTTTGCCTACTCTATTATGCATGTGAACATTGTTTATATAAACAATGATACCCAACCAAACACCTTCCAGAAAATGGAACATCAGCTTTCACATGCAATATTCTTTTTAGGACCTAATGGGAGATAGAATGGAACACCCTAACGGAGGTTAGCAAAGTCATTCAGAGCTCACCTGCAATAAAAAGGAAGGTAAGATCATAGGGAGACTAGTGCAAGAGCTGGAATAGATTGGAAGCCTCCACTCTTGATGGAAAATCAAAGCAATTAAAAAAAACCAACAAGCAAAAGCATATTTATGGTTCTGTTGCCAAAATTCTGTACACTTTCAATGAAATTCTTTACCCTGTTGCACTGAGTTTCAAGAGCAGTACCAGTTTTGTCTGCTTTCTATCAATTCAGATATGATTTTCTACACTTTGCTTTACACTGATAATTTGTACCTGCCTTTTCTGGAGCTGCCCATCCTCCCTGCCTTGCTTTTTCACTAATCAAGAGACACGAAGCGCCTTCAGACCAGTAACATACGGCAGCCTTGCAGATAACTACCTGCTACTAATAAAACCATGCCTGTGCTACGCTGTTTATCTCGCGATACTCCTTAAATTACAATACTGTTATTTCACTTTTTTTCCACTTTGGTTCTACATTATTTAAACTGCTGCACATGATACTGAAAACTTCAAGACTGTTATCAGTTTAGGAAAAGGGTTTTAAATGGAAAAGATTAAGCTTTTGGCCTGAATCCAGCAAGCACTTAAATGCATGAGTAACTTTACTCCCATGAGTAGTGTCTTTGAAGCCAATGGGACCGGCCATGTGTGGAGGAGCGCACGTTTGTACAGACTTTGGGGGGAGCAGGCGCTGCTGCAAGAGGTCCAGGTTCAAAACTTATGCCTGCGTTTAGCTACGCGTGTGTGCTCAGATTCAGAAGACATTAACGTACTATACATGCTCACTACACTTTTTCCAAATATCATAGCTTTATTGCTATATTATTATTTTTTTTCCCCTCTCTAAAATAGGCAGCTGTTCTTCATTTTTTCTTACCTATGTGCCAGATGTAAAAAGAGTCAGGTTATTGGTTTTCAGAGAAAATAAAACAAATCAGTGTTTCAAAAAAACAGAATATGTATTTTGCTATAAGGCATAGGGCTTGGAAATGCCTAACCAAGTTCTCTCCAGACTGTTAGAAAACAGCAAATAGGCCTGAAGAGTCAGTGGTGTACTGTGACAACTTTCATTCCCCCACAGAAAAGTCGCTGTGCTTTTTCACATCTGCATCTTTCCTGCCCCAGTTTTAGCTACTGTTCTCCACCTTTTCTGTCTGTAAAATACAGCCTTAAGCTCTGCACAAACTTAATTTATATTTAAACCTCTTGCTTCAAGGTTTATGCCAGACATCAGCACCACTGAGAGACAGATAGAAGTCAAGTACTAAAAAATGCTGTTGTATGAAAGACTCCACAGCTAGCCTTCATTTTGTCTCAAATAAGGAAAAACAACTTGTAATATTTTAAAAAAATATTTAATGGAAAATAGGTAAGACCTCCTATTTAGGAAATATCAAAAACTTCACTTAGGCATTTCTAACCAAACATCATTGCAGCATTACAAAATCTAAACATTTAATTTCTGTTTGTTATGAAAAAATACTGATAAAAGATGGTCCTCGGTGCTCCATGAAAATAGGGGCTCAGCAGCCCCTTACGTGCCTGTTCCTGACCACCAAGAAGACGCGTCCCTGCAGGGACAAAAACCATGCATGGACTAAAATCTTTGATCAAGTTGGCCCTACCCTATGGGGACTTCGGGAGAACTTACTGGGAGCCCATCATATTCTGCAAATAAGCCATCACCCACAGCCCATGTAATTGGTGCCATCCAAAATTAAACAGAATTATGAATGGCTAAATGCCATAATTGACCTCATCATGCTGTGTCCCTCTCACAAAACAGTAATATACTGCAGGTTGGTCTTTTTTTTAATTAACTTTTTACTTCCTACACTGAAACTTACTACTTGTTCATACACACTCAGACAGCACAGACCACTAAACAGATTTCCCTATGACAATATATCTTTGTGAGATGAAGTCATATCTAGCTGGCTGATGTGGGAGAAAAAAAAAATCATTGTGCCTGCAAAACTTATTCTCAAGGGTGGTGAAGCTCCCTGCTACAGATTGCAGTGACTAATTTGCCAGATATTTGTTTCCTAGCTATTATTGCCTGCTGAATATTTTAAATCCATTGTAATTCAATATTCAGGCCAAGTCTAAAATAAGCCTTTTATTTTTTTTTTCCTTTTGATTATTTTCGTTAAAGATATTTTTGTCTTCAATCTTCCATTTCAATCTCGGCCTTTTAAAAGGCCATCTTCAACTTTAAAAGCAGCCTTAATTACTAGACACTTTGTCTCCTACTTGGCAACATAATACAAGATGAGGAAACTGGATGCAGAGTCTAATAAACTCGTAGCACCATCCAGAAAAGGCAATAGGATGCTACACTCAGTTAAATGCAGGAAACTTCTATCAAAGCCCAGTAACAGATTCTGGTACCCCGTTCTTCAGGTGTAGGAGTGCTAGCTCAGATTTTCTAAAAGGTGGCTAAAGACAGAAACATATTGACTAATTTTCAGCCACTAGTCAATAGACTTAGTACTTTATTCTGATAAAATTATTAGTATTTTGAAGGATTTTGGTTTTGTGGAAATACTTCTGGGGTGAGAGCTGTATACTTCTACCTGCATCTTTAGAGCAACTCACTACCTTTGGGAAAAAAAGGGCCTTTTCATTAACTCTTGTGATAAAAGAATTTAAAACAATGTAATTCCGTCATCAGAGAATAACACTAACTCTATTCCCACAGTTTGAGTCCAACGTAAAGCTTTAAAAAAGTCAGTGGAACTGGAATTTCAGGAACTATGGCCCACGTCCTGCTTATAGAAAGGTTACACGCTTTCAAGAACAAGGAAAAATCTGATGTATCATTTCAAGAAAAATAAGAGGGATTTTTTTTTTTAACAGCTATAAATAGTGACAAGGACGGAAAGCAAGCTGAAGTGTACTAATACTTACAAACGGGTTGGGATTTGGTTCTGCTGTGTCATGGGTTCCCGTTCCCTGTTCCTTATTCTAGGAGGAAGGGAGAGGCGGGGTATTTACAACCATAACAGGATTCTCTCCTTAATAACATCTATTTAGCTACAGAATCTTGCTGTTCACTAAAGGAATCACTGACTTAAAGGAGTTACTTAGCTTTTTGTTCTGCTTCCCAATCTTAAAGCATTTTTTTTCTCAGCCTATGGAGTGACAGAGAAGTACATACTTCGTAGGGTGAGGCCCTAGATCTGGGGGAGTGTGTGAGCTCTAGCGACTGTTTTTGGAAAAATGACTAAGAATTTGGAATACATTGTCTTATTCGTTTCTCTGGGTTTAGTTGGCTTAAGGGTTTGGGGGTGGATTTAAACAAAGCTTTTAAAATGAATGTTCAAATTTTTAAAATACAAAGGTGTGAGGTACGCTGCCAACCGCAATCTATGGAGAAAACTGTGCATCTCACTGCAATACTCTGCTGTGCATCACATTTAAAAATTTACTTGTTTTTTCAGGCCAAGGGTGGCTAGGGAAAACAAGAGGTAGCAATAACTTTCTTTATCCAGCCACTGTCACCAATATTGCCTGTACATTAGGCATTAGAATTTTTTTTTTTTTAATTAGAGACACAGTGTGTCAGAACATTCTCACATTTCTAACTTATTTTTCAGTACATAACATCTACCTTGATTACTTTCATATCTTCTTATTAAACCAGTGACAACATCAGTTTGACCAATGGAGTATGGGCTGGTAAGGGCTTCCTTAACACCTGTGCAAACTGTTTTATATCCAGGCAACACCTAAGACACAAGCACTGCGTGTGCCTATCATGGTAGAGATGCAAAAATGGGATTTAAATGCCGTACTTCCCTAGGGTCTGGGTGAACACACGGCAGAGAGAGACGGTGAGGAGTCCAGACAAGGCAGCAGAGGAGGAGGAGGAGCTGCACAGCCTATCCGTGCCCATGGTGTTTACTGAAGCAATCAGCTCCAGAGGTGTGCATCTTTTCTGCTGTTGTTTTTTTTTTTTAAGCACTGTCCGTTGATTTTTCTGTATTATTCATGGAACCGCACAAGTCATTTACTTTCCGCTTGTCTGTCGTGTTACTTTATCTAATCACTGAAGAGAGATTTCCTGCTCTGAAGGGCAACTCAGAGCAGCTGTATTAGGTCCTTGAGCTGAATTGCCCCCTGAATGACAGCTGTCAAGTGATTTGTCACCAACACCAGCAAGCCCATAACGTTCCCAAAGATCTTTCACTGAACAGAAAGTCTTCTAGTAGAACAGCTTCAATGATGGAAGAAAGATTTGATTTGGCTTCTATATAAAGTCCATGATAGTGTTAATCCCATAAAAATATAAAACATCCAGAATTTCCCTCTAATAATTGTAAACACTGCTTCCTTTGTCAACTTTTTGATTTATTGGAACTTCTTATAGAGCTAGACTTTATTGTATTTGCTTATGATACCACAGTAATCTTTTCCCAGGCTTTCACTTTATTTTGTTACATTTATCTAGCAAGCCAGATTCACACTCCCACAGTAACCATATGGAGAAAAGCCACAAAAGCTGTTAAGTACATTTAATTACTGTTTTGATGAGCTCATATTTTAATTATGTTTATTGATTCTCTGTGTGTTGAAATAGTTTTAGCATTTCAAGAAAAAAATGGAATCAATATACTGTAATTACTGGGCATTTTATAATTTTTCTGTGTAATTAAAACTTTCATATAGTATTTTTAACACTTTTTACTAATCCTTCAGCTGTGATTGGCTGCATTTCCTTCTATGTTTAGGTGAGCTTTAATTTTCATTCTTCTACAACATGAACCTAAGTTCAGGACTAAACATAATTTCCATCAAATACTTTCCTTCCCCTTAGACCTTCTTAGGAAATTGAAAATAACATGCATATGGTATTTACTAACACAACACCAGTTGTGACACATTGATACATCTTCCGCGTGGAGCCATCATGACAGTGCTGGCTAGCACTGCAACAGCAGCTTGATGGGTAAGATGGCTAAGAAAAAAGTTGTTTTGATGTCTGTGTCACTGTCCTGTTTCATTACAACAGCTGGAATTTTATCCAAAATGGTAAAATATATTCTTTGACTTTAAAAAATCCATATGCCTCTATTCAGATACAAGATTATTTAAGGCTGTTCTCAGACTTTTAAATTAAATTTTTCCTTGGATAGATCTAAACTTCTGAATTATTTAAAAAGGTAAAGCAGATGTAAATATACAGCGGCCTGATCCTCTAGTGGTATAACTGGCAAAAGTCCTGTATTTTCATGGAGCATAATTTTTGTTTCATGGTGAAAGAAAATTACTTTGGACACAAAGTTTGGCTGAAAGCAGGTACAACCACACATTTGGGTTGCAGAACGGCAGCGAGCCAAGAAGACTGCCAAGCTCTTAAAATTGTTGCATGTCACAATGAAGAGAAGCATGTTTTTCTCCATGGATTATCCCTTGTAAGACAATTAGTTTTGTATTTTTTGCATATAGATGAATTAGATATTACTGATTTAGAAAACACAGGTACCGCTCTCACTCAGTCACCTTACATGCCCATTGATCTAGACAAAAGGACTTGATAAGCAGGTGCTATGTATAGGAAAAAGAGCTACCAGTGACAGCAAAGGCAGTTTTAGCAGAGGGGCCTGAACAGAGATTGCTTTCACCGGACACTAGAAATTCAATGATGTGACTGAGTTTTGAAATTTCAAGATTTCTCACTTGATGAAAATTCCATCCTCAGGGGAGCTCTGATGTTTGTAGACGAGATGGTCAGCTTCAGACCCTGCTCTTCTACCTCGTCTTTGGGTTTTAATTTTAATAGCATTAAAGGCAAGAAGTAGTGTCTTACCATTCAGCCATCAAGCTCAGTCTTCATTTATTTGCACCGTTGCATGCCACGCAGACCGCGAATTACAGAAAAGAAAAAACAAGTCAACTGCTTGTATTTTAAGACTCTGATTGTAGTAGCATAATTTTCAGCCTTTCAGTATACTTTTGCATCTCTGACAAAATCCTAGAATGTTACTCTCTGCTCCTGACAGTCAAACTGGATTTGTTACATGGAGAACTATTCTTGAGTATTGTACCCTTGGCTCTCCATCTCAATCTTAAATTACCAAAGAGAAAGAAATAACTTTTCTGTGGGACTCATCTTAACTTAACCACAGGCATATAATGTTAGCAGGGCTCAAAACAAGGTGCTGTCTGAGGAAAGAGAAAGGACTTAATCTATTTTAGCACTGTATATTACCTGAAGGTCATGAGATTACTGTGAGAAGGGGCAAAATGTACGACTCTGGTAACAAAAACAGGTATCAAGAGCTGAAAGAGAATATTTATGGGAAAAAACCCATGTGATAGCAACAAATAGAGCTACTTGAAAGAAAAGTAGAAAGGATAGATAGGAAGAATACAGAAACAACACATAACTGTCCATTTGGAATGAGAAAGGCCACAGTTAGAGAAGGTTCGGGTGTCATCTTGACCTCCAGAGAAAAGTCAGTGGAAGAAGAGCAAACAGGGAAATAGTGTGGAAGCACAGAAAGGTTGAAGCCTCATTTGCTCCTCTTTGGAGCACTTACCAGAAGGGTTGAACCTTGGTTCTGGTCAACTGTCCTGCTGCAGACTGGGAGAGCTGCATAGGGGTTCCAGGAGTTGGAGCAGTAGGACTCTGCAGAAGTGGCTCCAAAGCCTCGGCTGTCTGTTACAAAACAGGCTTCACTGAGTTTTCAAACCAGGCTGGAGAATCCTGCTGCAGCAGTTATGGAGACAGCAGGAGGGGTGGGGAGGGTCATCGCCGACTGGAGCTGGTGTCCTCACTGCTTGTACCTTCCACTGAATCTGCAGGGTCTGGAAGGGTTTCCATGGGCACCAATGTGCAAGAGCCCGATCCTGAGCATCTTTTTTTGAGTCTCAAAAAAAAGCGTTAAATTCAGCGTTCACCAAATTCGACGTGAACATCTTCCTTTGATATCAGCGACTCTTTCATCAACCCTAAATGCACTTTTTAGAGAGCCTCATTTCTGTGTGTATTTGCATATTCCCTTCATACTCTTTAGAGTACAATTCAAGTATACATATTTCCTTTATTTCTGACACTAGCTTGCTTCTACCATCCTTTGATAACACATTTTTTTCTCAACATAAAATATGCTACATACTTAAATATGAAAAACTGATCAAATAGGTACACCTGGGAAAATGAAATGGGAGAAGAGTTAATCTGTCCTAGTCATTTCTTAACATGATGCAGAACTCTCCATTTTAAGATAAAAGGCCAACATCTCTGCAAATACTCCACTAGAAAACTCAGCTAATTCTCTTGAAGCTGGAGGAACTATTTATGGTTTCTGCCATGGAGAAGCCAGTCTTTCCCCAGAAAAGACTGTTTGATGTCTGTCTGTTGACTTCTATGGGAGTGAAGAGGACATGCAGGAGGATTTGACAGTGTAGCATGCCTGATTAATTTAAGCACACATTACTCACTGAAATAAAAGATTTCAGACAATTGAGTTGGTAGTGATGAATTTGTTGATGAGGCTGAGCTGTCAGCTGCATGAATTAGGATCAGTGTCAGCCGTAACTTTGAATTTCCTTGCTTTACTACGTGTAAAAACTTTGCTGTTGTTTCAAGATCGTTTCTTGGGTTTTCAAAGAAAAAAATATGAAGGATAATAAAAGTACTCTACTTCAGAAAGGCTGTTTTGCTGTCCTGGGCGTATACATACAAACAGTTTTCAACCAGCTTGTTATTCACCCATTAGGCTGGTAGAGCTTCACCGAAGTGGTTTCCATCTAAGGGAAAAAAAAACATTTACAAGCTTCTTTGCAACGCTGTATAATTTACCTGACAGACCACAATGGCTCCTGCAGATATGCTACAGTTCCAGACAACCATGCAGATAATTTTGAAGAGAGCAGCTACATACCAGAAAATCTTTTAAACATTGGTAAATGTGTAAGTACAGAACATATGTTTCTCAGCGTAGTAACTCAGCTGTTTCATTTCTCTCTTTTGCTCAACATTCAGTCCCTTGAGAGTTCCGACCCTGTCTCCACTTTGACAGTTTCACACACATAAAAGACTTGTTTGTGCAAGTTTTGTGAGCCATCAGACAAAAATAAGATTTTTTTGCTGACTTTTTTTTGCATTGCATCTCTAAATCAAAAAAACACAATTGTTTATGAGAAACTTAATCCATCCCTTTTCATTTTAATTAGCAGCGTGGTTGCTGCTAATTGTCTTTCCATGATCTTTGTTGTTAGACCAAAATGAGATAAAGAATATAGGTGAATTAATCATCTATGAGGACAATGAGATGACCGACCCACAGTTACATTAGACAGAATAATAAAAATTGTATTTGTCCTCTAATTGATAAAGGGAAGAAGAAAATTCCTGCTGTGCAGGTTACACTTGTGTTTCTGGCGTGTTTGGGTGAACTGTTTGGATAACTGTTAGAAAAAGATGACTGCCCTGGAAGAGTCCCTTGCATCCAAGCTGCCCCAAGAGATTTGCCCTCCAGGTACTTCTCTTGCTGTGAAACAATGGTCAGAAACACCACTAGCAGAGCTGTAGCCCAGCAGCCCCCAGGAGGTAAATTTAAGACCTCCCTTCCCTTAACATATCTCCCCCTTGCACTGCTGAAAACCAGAACCCACCATCCTCCAGACTGGATCTGGAGCTCATCAGTTCTATCATTAATCTGATGAAACCTGTTAAATTTGAAATCATTCCTCTGAACTCTTCCAGCTGCAATTATGAGAGAGTCTGGTCTTGAAAATTCTACGTCAATTAGAACAAATAAGTTTAATGATTTCGTCACATCTGACACCTTTCTCATGGGAACACTGAAGTCAAAGACTTCAGGAAAATTTTGATACTTCATCAGTACCTTTAAAGACTTGTTGAATATTTCCAAATTTTTTCCATTTTAAGTAGTATTTGCAGATATGTTCCAAGCACTGCTCAGATTAGCTTTCATTTCTTGTTCACTTTTGTTTATTCATTGCTTGTTGACAAATTGATTAAAATTTACTGATTAACAATGATGAGTACTGCTGCAGATCTACAAGAAGAGACCCTAAATTTTGCTTTGTAAAAGATCAAGAATCACAAACAGTTGCCTCTTGTCACTTTTTCAAACAAGTTAAGAGCCCAGACTGAATGATGACCTGATTCTTTATTGTATGGGAACATTCTGATTTGCTCCCTGAGTGCTCGTCAGTTGAGAACCATTACTGGGCAGAATCTATGTTCTTTGGGTTATCCACAGGAATTAATCACAGCAGGTGAAAAAAAAAAAAAAAAGAGAAAAAAAAAGAAAGCAAACAAGGCAATCCCAGTTCTCATAAATGATAGCAAGAGTCTACCAGAGATACTTCTGTGAGGTCTCATGAGTGGACAAATCTGTAAATTTCAAAGGACAAACAGGAAAGGTGCAGCAAAGTTGCCAAAGTCTTCTTGACATCAGATGCTGCTCAAAAGAGATTCTCATGTAGATACTGATGTCACTAAATCTCACAAGGAGCAGCACAGCTGTGGGAAATGAAAATTTGTCTAGAAAAAGATTGCGAATGGTGTAAAATTCATTATCATCCTCAGATTCTGTGCAACAGCTACGAGACTTACCCATACCCTGCTCATTGCACATTCCACGAAAACATCAGTAAACATGAAGGCTCACCTCTGTACTATGTGCATCCACGCCACATCACACACATGCACACAGACCCCTTCTGCCCTTTCAGGATTACATTCTTCTAAGAGAAGGTTGAGAATGAGGGATGCATCTTGTCCTCAGTGCATCTGCCTATGGGAATCAGAGACCTGTTTCATCGACTCCTTTCTTCAGCCTACCAAGAATTTTATTTCCTGAAAAAAAACCCCACAACAAACCAACATGAAAAATACAGGGCCCAATTCCTCCCACATCAAATTTCACTGCAAAGGTAGGAGCACAAGAATTGTGTAAGAGCAGCATTAAGTACTGGATTTCATTCCACTCTGTGGTAGATTTATCTCTGTTGATAGGTGCAACACATTGAAAAATTCAGGTACCAAAGACTGCCTTCAAAAGAACAGTGTAAAAACGAAGGAAAATTCTAACTAACACAACAACTGCTAGGCAAGAAGTGCTTGAACACTTTTGCCATCTGTTAATAGGTTGTCAGCTGGCACAAATAATGATTCCCCTTACCTGGGGTCACTCGCCTGCGTACCTCTCCTTCCCAGGTTCCCCAGCTGCTCCGAGCAGGTCACTGGGGAAGGGGAAATCAGAGTGTTCCTCATCATAGGGAGAAATCAGAGAGGGTACAAAGTTTCACTTATCTTTAGATTAGCCTAAATTAAATAGAGTGGCTTGGGGAGGGGTCTCAGCGTGCAGGGCAACCTGATAGTGAAGCTAGAATCACAGTCTATCTATGTTCTAAATTGATGGCAATGAAAATAATACTCCCCAGACACAAAAGTACACTTGTTTTCAGATTAATGCATCCTGAATGTGAGCTTTTCATCTCCTTTCTGAATGAGTTAACGTGTGCTCATTCGCCTTGGCCAGAAACTGAACTGCAGATTCATTATTTGGAAACTTCTTTGTGATGAAGTCCATAAGACCAGTGGCTTCGGAAGATGAAAACAGCTTTCCACAGGCTCTCATTCTGAGAAAAGCTGGTTGCCCAGGGCTGCCAAATGCATTCCCAATGATCTCCTTCATTTGCACGTTGTATTCGAGTTGAAATCAAGACAGCCAATACCTAACTGCTCTCAGGCCTGATGCAAGGATCTCCAACGACTCTTTGCAAGGGCAAATGATCCATTTGAAAGACAATTCATACCGCTCACCGAGGAGCCTGAGAATGCTGTCATCTTGCACTAGCACTGCATGTTCCCTCTTCTCAGAGCAGAGCATTGCTCTCTGCCGTAACTACCAGATCCCATGCTCATACACAGTAATTCCTGGAGTGCACTGTCAATTAATATGGGTAATGGCTGAAAATTCCTCAAACATTCTAGCTTCGTTTTGTGTTTTCTAAATTGCTGTTCATACAGAATTAAATTATTCTTTCATTAATACAGAACCACCTTTTTTTGGTGCTTTGAGATATTGCCTTTTCAATAGCACAAGTCTGCATTTTTCTCACTTATCTGTGGACAAAAGACGTAAGATAGAAGATAGTTGTAAAATATTTCTGTTAAGATGAGCTTGTAACTACTGTTCTTTCTGTAATTGGAGAAAAATTACACTAATTTAGACACAGATGTCTCATTACACTTAGCTTCAGTTCAACTTTCAATAGAATATCATGCTGAAAAAAAACATTTAAAAGTTGGATCGAAAAGCCAAAACAGCATCATCAGTTCATTCCAAAAGATATATTTTGATACTGTCAAAACATTTTCAGGCATTCTGGCAACACCTGACTGCAAAGTATTTAAGTTCTGACAAATGATGTGTTCTGACAGAGCGTATCCTGTACGTGGTCTCTTTAAAGTTCCTCCAGTCCGATGTTATTTTATATTTCTCTTTAACAATAGACTATTCAAATTAATGGGACTTCTTTGTAATATGTTTTTCGCTGTTATTGTAACTCTGCAAAAACAACCGCCCTTAGTCTCAGCTGATAGAAACTCTGCAAGCACAGCCAGTATCAACACTGTTAAATCAGACGTACCGTCCTTGGCCTAGTTCATTCACATGCCTTGAGCAAATCTCCTTCTTTTTCCAAGCATTAGTTCGTTATCTCCCTGCTATCGGTGCCTATGGCTGTAACTTCATCCTGGAGAACACTAATTCCGCACACCAAGAGCAAAAGCAAAGCCCCACAACTGCTTGCTCTAGAGTCCTTGACAAATGGCCGTTGATTCATCAAATCCAGCCTGCCTGAAATCTTCCCTGTACTGCCTCACTGACACTGCAAACACCATCCTGGACATGCAACATCGCTGCGTGCTTGCACACGTCTGCTTGCTATTTCCACCACGGGCTGTGTTTTGAAAAGACCTGAAGATGAAAGCCCTACGTTACAGAAACCTGACTTCGTAAACTCACAGTCACTTCGGTGCTTGGAGGAAAGCTGTTCAACGATCCGTTTCTTCCTGTGATGCATACAGTGACACTATGCATGGGATAAATTGAAGTACTGAGAAAAAACTGTTTCTCAGCTCTGGAATTCCCCCTCACACAGTGGCATTGCTATTCCGTCCAGCAAAAACAGTATCTGGGTTCGCATCAGGGAAAGCCCCAGCCAGAAATAAGAACATCATGCTACAAGACAGGAACATCAAGGCACAATTCAAATTCCTTTACCGGTAAATCACAGAATAGCATACTTTAAGATCACAAACTCTTCACATATATATGAGCTGAGAATATTTTAAGAGGTTTCTGTAAGATGTTAATCTATTGTGGTCTATTTAGTGATTGCTCTGTACTATAGGGCAGTTGTCTTGACTACAGACAAATCATGAAAAATAGGCAGGCAGACTTTTATGCATTCATAAACAGAACAGATCTAAATTTAGCTTAATAAGAGCAGTTTAGCCAAATACTAAAGTACTTAGAATGAAATACTTCTAATGTGACAATCATGTAAAACATGAGACTTCAGGGTTACCTTGGCACAACTCTGACAGCTCACTTTTGACTTTGCACACATAGGTAAGCTCACTCTGTTTCTCATCTGTGCCACTAAAACCCTCTGATCTGAGTACGTGATCACATCCAAATCAAGGCTTTTACGCTAAAGGCATAATGTGTTACACAAAATAAGCTAAAACTGGTGACTCCCCTCCCCCCCAGCAACAACACTATCATTTCCAATGGCATCTGATTTTGGGAAGATGCATGCAGGTACATAAATATCTCCTTCTCGTCATGGGATTTTCATCTGCATTCCAGCTTGTGTGCTGGTGAACAACTGTGAACTGAATGATCTTATCTTTTAGACTTCATTTTAGCAAAGGTTAAAATTAAAAATCCTCTCACAAATAAAAATGTTAAGACATTTGAACTCACTGGAGCTTCTGAGCACTGGTTAAATTTTCAAATCTGTGCTGGTTAAACATGAATTATCATTTTACTTACGAAGTACTTTTAAAAAATGTTACAATATAGAAGAACTGTAGAACTACACAGCCGTCCACTAAAGTGAGAATATAAATTCCCCAATCTAATAGTTGTTTGACTGAGCTAATATTGAAACACTTAATAGCATTTAAACAAAAAATGTTCAAATTCTTTTAAAAGTAGTACTCTGATGATAAGATTTAAATTAACATATTCATTAAAGAAATCCTGTGCTAGGAGTGAAACTCTAACATTGTAGTGCACCACATTGATACACGGAAATATATTTGCCTTAAAAAGAAGATAGGCGCTAATGCGGGATATATTGGCACACAGAAATGTTCTTTGTCAGGGCTACTGTATTTTCCCCCAGAGCAAGTCATCACTTAATGCTCTCCATTTTTCTATTAAAAAGACAATCAATATTTTGAAAGAATAAATCAACAGCAGTCTGGAAAACATGACAGGAGCAGGCAGAAAAAACACGGTCATATGTCTTCATTTTCATTCTAAATATAAATGAAAACATGAGTGTTTATTTTTAAGCCCGCAGACCAGATCCCACTTGGGAGACAGGGTCTGAATAAAGGGCCATTATGCTTCGATGAGATACGCAGTTGCCTTGAACTTGCCAGGAGTTCAGGTGTGGGTATATCTGTACCCCGAGCGCTCGCCGGAATGTCGGTGTCTGCGCGCTCCTGCTCATGCATCTGCCTCGCGCAGCCCTTGTAGCGACCGGCTCTATTTCACTAGAATAACTTCGCTATTCATGAACAATAAGGTTCAAATTGTACTTTTCTTTAACACAACATTAACTCTCAAAGAGCTGGAAATTCAGTATTCTGTTCCCTAAGCTTAGATTCCAAATCAGTCACTGAGAACATTATATGAGCAGTAATCCCATTAAATATATCATCTTGCAAATATCTAAATCCAGTTAATTAACTTGTATTGCAAAAGAACTCCAAGATATAGTTTTCAGTGAGCAAACTTACATTTTAGGTTTCTAATTATGTCAGAAATAAGTTTTATATCTGCTTTTTATTTAAAAATTAGGAGTAAAATCACCTAAAATCTATAAGCATCAGAAAAATCAGTGTTATAGACATATAGAAATTAAAAAAACCTGAGCGTTCTTTATTAAACTCTTATCTTGTGGAGAGATTATATACAAGAGAGGCCCCAAAAATGTTGAAAAATAGGAACATTATCTGAGGAAAGTTGTAAAATATTTTCCACTTACAAACTAAATAGGAACTAATGACTGGACAGGTAATAATCAAAGTCATTTTGCAGTTCACGTGGAATACAGTATTACAATTCCTGTACTTGGAAATTAGTTTAGTGAAGGCTAGCACTGGCTAAAGCGTAAGAAAAAATGTAATAAAAAATTACTTTGCAGCTTGAACTGATTTAAAAAAAATTGATAAAAAGAGATTTTCAAGAGATATGAACTAAGCCATTTTATTACGCCTGCAGTTATGGGTGAGGCTCTCTTCTAGAGACAATATGTTTAAAGTAAACTGTGAATTTATGTCTTCATCCGATTTCGCTTTACAAACATTTATAAAAATAAAGCCAACAAACAGCCAGCTCAGGCTATCTCGGGGTGCTGCTCAACAGGCTCTTTAAGTACTCACCTACGATTTCCCCTCCTTGTCCAAGGGTGGCAAGGCCTCACAAAGTCACCAAGACAGCTGCTTTATTCCAGGGCAGAACCAACATCCATCAGCAGAGCGCGGAGGGGAGGAGAGGGGGCCAAGCAAGCCTCGGCGTGTCACGGAGCAGGATTCTGCACAGGGATCGGAGAGGGATAAATGAATGCTCTATTTTCAGGGCTGCCCACAACCACTTACTTTGCTTGCGAAAGGAACAGTAGCTGGTAAGCAAAAATATTTTAAAAAGTGCTTTAAAATTATTTTGCACCAAGTTTAAAAAGAAAAACTGATTCTAAAAGGTCTTCTGAAAGCACTGTCTGATACTATGCAAAAAAAGAAGTGATGTGGCCTGAGCACCTCACCTTATGGTGCTTTACAAAGGTGTGCGTTGAACCACAAAGCTCAGCTGAAAAAGTGTCTCCCCAGGGTTTCAGTGCAGTGGAGGACAGAAGCTAAGTTAGACCCAGTTAGAAGTTGGGTTAGACCCAGGCTAACTAGCCAGTTCAGACTGTACTCCATACGCCAACCAGTCGTTCTCTCTGCTCCTACCCCGAGGGCTGCACAAAGTAGGGTTATATGGGCCACTGCCTCTCATGGTAAAAACACAGCTACTTTTTTTATTGCACCTAGATATTTTTGATTGCACCTAGATATTTTTGATTGCAAAGTGCTCTCTTCCAGCCACACTGCCTTCTGCTGCTCAGAGACCTGCTGGGCGCTACCACTCCTCTGGCTCCGTGGGCTTGGCTGCTCGTGTGAGTCCGAAGGAGGTGAGCTACTTGGAATACTGCAAGCCTCGGGTCTTTGCCAAAGCAGTTGTTTTCTTTAAAAAGAGCACAGGGCTCATTCACATGAGCAGCCCAGCTTGTGGGGTTTCTAAGGATGTGTGGGAAATGCACCACGAGCACGACCACGATAGCAAGATGAGACGTGGGTCTTGTTAGCTCTGTGGGCTCAGGAAATCTTCTCGGCAAATCTACGTTTTTCTAGTGACAAGTCTAGCCACTTGCTAACTGGAAGTGTTCTTCATCACCATGTTAAAGTCCAGACTAAGCTTCACAGGCTTTTTTCTTGTAATGTCCTGTGAAAAGGTCTCTTTTCTGCGCATGCTAGGCAGCGCTGCAAGATCACTGAAATCAGTGCAACTCCACGGCTGTACATGAAGTCACTTATGATTTTACACAGAACTCCCACCAGTTTCAGGCCTAAAGGACCAGGCCCTTTGTTTTCGAAATGTGGAGAAGAGCAAAGATTAAAAAAATGAGGCAGAAGGGATAAACCCTGCTGTCTTTTTAAAAAGACTGACCACAACAGACAATGCATTTGTCTATTAAAGTAGAAGAGAGGATATTTGAGAAACAATTCAGCCACAGTATGTGGTTTGGTGTTTTATTAATTGAATTCTGCCCATATTAACAAGTATTACTACTCTTTTTCTTCGAATTATGCCAATTATGATTTCTCTTATGAAAATAATGATTCATGTTTTAGATTGAGTTCTGTGAACATGAAACAAAAGCAGTATGGAGTAAAACTGAAAAGAATTCTGAATTATTTCCCTCCAGTTTATCAGTACTTCAGGTCACAGTCCACTCACCAATTATCCAAACGACACTCGGTCTCAAAAGAGCTAATAACTACTTAGTCATCAAAGAGAAGCTTCTGGGATTCACAAAACCTCCATAGCCAGATCCGCACTTCAAACTGCCATGAGCCGTATCGTGGTACTGCAGTGTCACTGGCTGAGGATCACAAAAAGCCATTCCCCCAAAATACAGGGTCACATGAATACTATTCCCCCCCTCCCTTTGTGGAAGTTTATCTCTCTCTTCCTACTTGCCCTCTTGCCTTTTGTCTTTATTTATTTGGCTGTTGTGGTATGTGGTAATCTGATCTGCCTGCCTTGCTCAACTTCTTCCACTGAAAGACTGTCGTTCCATCCCAATGTTCATGCCGTCTGCCTCCGGCAGAAGTCAGTCGTCCAAGTCTCCTTCCTCTGGGCAGCTTCCCCTTTTCTTTGATGACAGGCTTTGAATTCTGGATCGCCAACACACATCTGAGTTATATGCCTGAAGCAGCCCCTGCCTGGGGCCACCCCCACCAAGTTAGGTGGTCCCAATGGGAGACCTGCAGCCAAATAACGCTTTCGTAACTCTGTACATGTAGAACTTGAAAGGCTCAAGTCCCCTGCTCTTGAGACTTTGAAAATGCTGAGAGGGGACCTTATAAATGCTTATAAATATTTTAAGGATGGGTGTCAGGAGAATGGGGCTTGACTCTTTTCAGTGGTGCCCAGTGACAGGACAAGGGGCAACGGGCACAAAATGAAGCAGAAGAAGTTCCGTCTGAACGTGAGGAAGAACTTCTTCCCTCTGAGGGTGACAGAGCTCTGGAACAGGCTGCCCAGGGAGGTTGTGGAGTCTCCTTCTCTGGAGATATTCAAGACCCACCTGGACAAGGTCCTGTGCAGCCTGCTGTAGGTGACCCTGCTTTGGCAGG